>OCZU010000058.1_pt1 | contig 82367 bp, 67 predicted proteins | sample 1539001 | NCBI WGS metagenome assembly OCZU01 (sample SAMEA3539306, study PRJEB22396) | soil metagenome | biome: tundra; feature: field; material: soil | place: USA | collected 2010-05 | depth 0.15 m | reverse complement strand
CGGTGCGCCGGAGGCGCGAACCGCGGCAAAATCCTGAAGCGTGCGATCGAGCAGGTGCGTGGTGACGACGTTCGACAGCGCGTTGAACACCGTCTCGACCCTGCCCGGATGTTGCTTTTCCCATTCGCGCAGCATCGCGCCGACCTGTTTGCGCTGCAGGTGCTCCTGCGAGCCGCAGAGGTTGCAGGGGATGATGGGGAACGCCATCGCCTCGGCATAGCGAGCAAGATCGCGCTCGCGCACGTAAGCGAGCGGTCGAATGACCACGTGCCTGCCGTCGTCGGAGACCAGCTTCGGCGGCATGGTCTTGAGCTTGGCGGCGAAAAAGAGATTGAGAAAGAAGGTCGCGAGGATATCGTCGCGATGATGGCCGAGTGCGATCTTGGTGGCGCCGAGCTCGGTCGCCACGCGATACAGAACGCCGCGGCGCAGGCGCGAGCACAGCGAGCACATCGTGCCGCCTTCGGGGATGACGCGCTTGACGACGCTGTAGGTGTCCTGCTCTTCGATATGGAACGGCACGCCGAGCCCGGCAAGATACGAGGGCAGAACGTCGGCGGGAAAATCCGGCTGTTTCTGGTCGAGATTGACCGCGACGATGCCGAAGCGGATCGGCGCGCGCCTCTGCAACGACAGCAGGATGTCGAGCAGGCCGTAGCTGTCCTTGCCGCCCGACATGCACACCATTACCTTGTCGCCCGCTTCGATCATGGCGAAGTCGTTGATGGCTTCGCCGACCTGGCGCCGCAGGCGCTTCCTTAGTTTGTTGCCTTCGAATTCCTGGCGACGCGTGTCCCTCGCTGCCGGTGCGGCAGCCGCGGGGAGCACGGAGTTGGCGGTGTCCATCAGCGTTCCGATCGTCGATACATTTCGATTGTCAGCGCCTTGCATCACCTACGCGAGATCCGCGCCCATTCATGGTGGATGGCGCCGGCGATGGTAGCATATGCCGCTCTGCGCGCGCCGCTCCGCGGCGACCGCGCTCCTGCTCCAAATCTCCTGACTATTCCATGATCAAGATCAGCAGTGCATTCGACGCGGGCGCAATCGAAGTCATCGATTCGACTGCGTGCGACGACATTCGTCTCAATATCCGGTCCGACTCGCATTCCGAGTTCCGGCAGTGGTTCTATTTCCGCATGCAGGGCGGAGCCGGCAAAGCGTGTCGCATCGTCCTGGAGAACGCGGGACTGTGCACCTATGTCGACGGCTGGCGGAATTACCACGCCGTCGCGTCGTACGATCATCGTCATTGGTTCCGTGTTCCGACCGCATTCGACGGACAGCGTATGGTGATCAGCCACGTTCCGGAACGCGACTCCATCTACTACGCCTACTTCGAGCCGTATTCCTGGGAACGCCACCTCGATCTGCTCGGTCGCGCCGACGCGTCGCCGCTCGCCCGCGTTCGCGATCTCGGCAGCAGCGTCGAAGGGCGCGATATGAATTTGATCACGGTAGGCTCTCCCGAGACCGGAAAGCGCGCGCTGTGGGTCATCGCACGCCAGCATCCGGGTGAAACCATGGCCGAGTGGTTCGTCGACGGGATGCTCGAGCGCTTGCTCAACGCCAGCGATCCCGTCGCCCGGACACTGCTTGCGCGCGCGGTCGTGCATATCGTGCCCAACATGAATCCCGACGGCGGGGTGCGCGGCAATCTGCGCACCAACGCCGCGGGTGCCAACCTCAACCGCGAGTGGCTTGCGCCGAGCGCCGAGAGGAGTCCCGAAGTGCTTCACGTTCGCGCCGCCATGGCTGAAACCGGGGTCGATGCGTTTCTCGACGTCCACGGCGACGAGGCGCTGCCGTACGTGTTCGTCGACGGGGGAGAGCGCCTTCCGGGCTTTTCGACCAAGCAGGCGGATCTGCAGCAGGCGTTCATTACCGCGTTCAAGGCCGCCAGCCCCGACTTCCAGGACGTCCACGGCTACCCCTCGGACAAGGACACCAAGGTCAACCTGGCACTGGCGTCGAAGTACGTCGGCCATACGTACGGCTGCCTCGCCCTCACGCTGGAGCTGCCGTTCAAGGACAACGCCAATCTGCCCGACCCTGAGACCGGGTGGAGCAGCGCTCGGAGCATCGAATTGGGGGCGGCAGCGCTCGAGCCCCTGCTGGCGGTGCTACCCGATTTGTAGCTGCGGAGCCTTTTGGCCCTAGAATTGCGAAAAAGGGGGGTTCTGATGCAAACAATCCTGGTAGCGAATCCAAAGGGCGGCAGCGGCAAGACGACGCTTGCCACCAATCTGGCCGGCTGGCTCGCGGGCCGTAAGCAGCGCGTGGTGCTGGCCGACTTCGATCCGTTGCGATCGGCAACCGAATGGCTCGCGCGGCGTCCACCGCTATTTCCTGCCATCACCTCGTGGACGCCCGCCTTGGACCGCGACGATATCAAGGACAAGAACCCGCACTGGATGGTGATGGATACGCCCGCCGGTTTGCACGGCGAGGGACTGCGCGATGCCATGCGCCGCGCCGACATTCTGCTGCTGCCGGTTTCGCCCAGCATGTTCGACATGGCGGCGACCAAGCATTTTCTGGATCAGATCGGCGAATACAAGGCGGTCAAGAAAGGCGACATCGCGATCGGGCTCGTGGCGATGCGCGTCGACCCGAGAACCCACAGTGCCGGTGAACTGGATGAATTCCTCAATGCATTCAAATTTCCGCTGATTGCGCACCTGCGCGCGACGCAGGTGTATGTGCACTGCGCGCGTGACGGCTTGACCGTTTTCGATCTGCCGCGCTCGCGCGCCGAGCAGGACTGGGACCAGTGGCGTCCTCTGACAAGGTGGATCGCGCGCCAGGCGCCGGTGAAAAACGCCTGATTCGCCCGTGGCTGACATCTTCATCAGCTACGCGCGCGAGGACGAAGCCACCGCGCAGCGCCTGAAGGACGTGCTCTCGAGCCAGGGATGGGACGTCTGGCGCGACAAGGAAGGCATCGTCACAGGCAGCTCGTGGGGCGCGTCGATCGAAACTGCGCTGCGCGACGCGAAGTGCGTCGTTGTGCTGTGGTCGACGCCGGCGCTGTCCTCGCATTTCGTGCGCGACGAGGCGGAAATCGGCCGCAATGCCAATAAGCTGGTCCCGGTGCAGATCGGCGACGTCCAGTTGCCGATCGGATTTCGCGGCATTCAGACTGCGAATCTGATGCACTGGGATGGCGAGCTCGACCACCCTGAATACCGCAAGCTCGTCGCCGCGATCGGCGATCGCATCGGCGCCGGCAATGCTTCGGCAATCAAGCCGCCTGCGCCGCCGTTGCGGCAGCGCGTGGAAGCGATGCTTCAAAGACTCGTCGCACGGCCGCGGTTTCCTTATTACGCCGGCGGCACGGCAGTGGCGATACTCGTTCTGTGGGCAGCCATCCGCCTGTGGTCGGGCGGCGACCCCCACGCTGCGCTCGAAGAAGGAATGAAGGATTATTACGATCAGCGCTACGTCGAAGCCGAGGTGCAACTGCGTAGCGCTACGCAGCGGGGCAGCGGGCTTGCGGCATATTTCCTGGCTTCGATGTACTTGAACGGCAACGGCGTCAAGCAGGATGACGTCAAGGCGCTCGACTGGGCGCTTCGCGGCGCCAAGCTCGGCGATGTCCACGCGCAGAACTATGTCGGATTCTTGCTCGGGAGCGGTCGCGGAGCCAAGCAGGATCATCAGCAGGCCTTGCGTTGGTATTTGGCGGCTGCCGATCAGGGATTCGGCCCGGCGGCGTACAACGCCGGCCTGAGTTACGCCAACGGAGACGGCACGCAAGCCGACCCGCAGAAAGCGGTCGAGTATTACCGGCGTGCGCTCGATCAAGGCGATGCGCTTGCCGGGAACGCTTTGGGAGACATGTACCGCCTGGGTCGCGGCGTAGGTCTCGATATGAATCGCGCGGCGTATTGGTACAGGATGGGGGCGGACAAGGGCGACGCAGCGTCGTCGACCAATCTCGGCTACATGTACGCCAACGGACAGGGCGTCGTTGCCGACGATCAGCGCGCCGTGGCGCTGTACCGGCACGCGGCCGATCTCAACAATCCGTCGGGGATCAACGATCTCGGCTTCATGTATGAAAACGGCCGCGGCGTGCCGGTCGATCTGAACATGGCGCTGACGCTCTACAAGCGCGCGGCGGATCTGGGCGAGCGCACCGCGGTATCGAACCTGAGCCGGGTGCAGGAGCGCATGCGCAACCAGGGGCGACGTTAGGGTCGCGCTCTCGCTGCTCGCAGCGCGGCGCGGGTGAAAGGAGGAAGCATGCGAACGAAACTCGCCGGCGTGGCTTGGGCATTGCTGTTGGCGCTGCTTGCCGCTTTCGATCTGGATGCAGTCGCGCAGGATAAATTCGACCGGCCGGTCCGCATCATCGTCGGCTTCGCCGCGAGGGGCACCGCGGACATCATCGCCCGCGTCGTGGCCGAGAAGCTCAAGGACACGGTCGGCCAGCCGGTGATCGTCGACAATCGTCCGGGCGCCATCGGACGCATCGCTGCCGAAGCGGTCAAGAATGCCGCGCCCGACGGCACGACGATCATGGTGATGCCGATCGGTCCGATGGCGGTCGTGCCGCACACGACCAAGAGCATCGGCTACGACCCGCTCAACGATTTCGTTCCGATCGCACTGGGCGCGACTTTTCAGTTTGCGATCGCGGCCGGCCCGGAAAGCGGCGCGAAGACATGGCAGAGACATGGCAGGAATTCGTCGCGTGGGCAAGAGCGCATCCAGACAAGGCGGCCTATGCGACATCCGGCGCGGGCAGCCTTCCGCATTTCTTCGGCGTTCTGCTGAGCCGCGAGATCGGCGTCGACATGGTGCACGTCGCATACAAAGGTTCGGCTGCGTACACCAGCGATCTGATCGGCGGTTCAGTTCCGGTCGCGATCGACGCCATCGCAGACCTGAGCGAGCTCCATCGCGCAGGGAAGATCCGGGTACTCGCGAGCTCGGGTGCGACGCGTTCGACGGCTCTGCCGGGTGTACCCACCTTCAGCGAGCTGGGCGTGAAAAACGTCGAGGCGATCGGCTGGTTCGGTTTCTTCGCGCCGGCAAAGACTCCGCCGGCGATCGTCGACACGTTGAATCGCGGCATCAATCGCGCGCTGCAATCGCCGGACGTCGTCGACAGGCTCAGTCATCTCGGCATGGACCCGGCGACCAGCACGCCGGCTGAATTCGCGAAAATCCTGGCGGTCGATTATGCGAAGTGGGGGCCGATCGTGAAGCGGTCGGGATTCACGGCCGACTGACGATGTCGTCGGGCTTCCTCAGGGCTGTCATCCGATGCTGTATGCGAGCCTGATACGAACTCGGGGGCTTGCATCGCGGCAGATCTGCTAACGCGTCCGTTGCCGCTCCTGCAGCGCAAGCAACAATCCGCTGGCGATGATCACGGTCATCCCGATCGCGGACCAGTGATCCGGAAGCTGGTCGAAAATCAAATAGCCGTAGCCGATGGCCCAAACCATTTGCAGGTAGGTAAATGGCGTGAGCAGCGACGCGGGGGCCCGCAAAAAAGCGCCGATCATCGCCCAATGGCCGACTCCGGCAAACGTTCCCAGCAACAGCAGCAGCGCGCCGCCGCGCCACGTCGGCGTGGTGTCGCCGATCCCCCACGGCAGCGCCAGCGAGAGCACGACAGTGCCCACCAACGCGCTGTAGAAGAGCGTGGTGTGGGCGCTTTGGTCGAGCAATTTGCGCGTGAGGATTTGATAGAGCGCGTTGCTGAGCGCGGCGACGAGCAGCAGCAACGTCGCGGGATGAAACACCGACGAGCCCGGCCTGAGCAAAATCAGGATGCCGATGAACCCGGTGATCGACGCAATCCATCGTCCCATCGTCGGGCGCTCGCCGAGCAGCGGCCCGGATAGAAGGACGATCAGGATAGGCGCCAGAAAAGTGATCGCCGACGCCTCGGCGAGCGGCAAATAGCGGAGCGCGCCGAAAAAACAGAACGTCGCGATCAGCAGCATCGACGAACGAAGAAGTTGCAGCGGCAGGCGCTGCGTGCGCCAGAAGTTGCGCCCCGCGCGGTGCAAAGCAAAGGGCGTCACCACCAGCATCTGGCCGGTGTACCGCGCCCAGACGACCAGGAACAGCGAGTGGTCCTGGACCAGATATTTCGCGGTGGTGTCCAGTGACGACAGGCACAGTCCCGCGAATAGAAATAGCGGCAGCGCACGCGCGAACGGATGCGCTGCCGGCGCGCCCGGCGCGCCTTGGCGCGCCGGGGCCTCGACTCCGGTCACGCAGCAAGCAGCTGACGCAGCACGAAAGGCAGAATCCCGCCGTTCTTGTAGTAGTCGACTTCGATCGGAGTGTCGATGCGCAGCAGCACGGGCACCTGCCTTGACGTGCCGTCCTTGCGCCGGATGACGAGCGTGACATCCATCTGCGGCTTGATGCCCGCTTCCAGCCCAGTGATGTCGAATTCCTTGGTGCCGTCGATGCCGAGCGAGGTGACGGTGTCGGCGCCCTTGAACTGGCACGGCAGGACGCCCATCCCGACGAGGTTGGAGCGATGGATGCGCTCGAAGCTCTTCGCGATCACCGCCTTGACCCCCAGGAGCTGCGTTCCCTTGGCCGCCCAATCGCGCGAGCTGCCGGTGCCGTACTCTTCGCCGGCAAACACGACTGTCGGCGTGCCGCGCGCGATGTAGGTCATCGCCGCATCGTAGATCGGCACCTGTTTGCCTTCGGGCTGCAGAAGCGTGAATCCGCCCTCGACGCGCGAGCCGCCGTCCTTGATCGGCAGCATCAGATTCTTGATCCGCACATTGGCGAACGTGCCGCGCATCATCACCTCGTGATTGCCGCGCCGGCTGCCGTAGCTGTTGAAATCCGGCACGCCGACGTCGTGCTCGAGGAGATAGATTCCAGCGGGTGAGGTTGGCTTGATCGATCCTGCGGGACTGATATGGTCGGTGGTGACCGAGTCGCCGAACACCGCGAGAGCGCGTGCACCGCGAACGGCAGGCATCGGCGCCGGTTGCATGGAAAATCCGTCGAAGAAGGGCGGCTCGGCGATGTAGGTTGACTTATCCCAGGTATATACCTGGCCGGTGGATGTGGGGATCGCGTTCCACAGCGGATTCTGCTTGGTGAAGTCACCGTAGAGCCTGCGGTAGGTTGCCGGATCGGTCGCGTATTGCATCACCGCGCCGATTTCCTCCGAGGTCGGCCATACGTCGCGCAAATACACGGCCTTGCCGTCGCGGCCCGTTCCGAGCGGCTCGGTGGAGAGATCGATGTTGGCGCGTCCTGCGATGGCGTACGCGACGACCAGCGGCGGCGACGCCAGGAAATTCGCCTTGATGTTGGGATGAATGCGCGCCTCGAAATTGCGATTGCCCGACAGGACGGCCGCGCAGATCAAATCGTTCTGGGTGATCGTCTCTTCGATCGATGGATCGAGAGGGCCCGAATTGCCGATGCACGTCGTGCAGCCATAGCCGGCGAGATAGAAATTGAGCTTCTCCAGCTCAACGAGCAGACCTGCCTTGGTGAGGTACTCGGTGACTACACGCGAGCCGGGAGCGAGCGAGGTCTTGATGTGGCGCTGGACGGTGAGCCCCTTGGCGGCTGCCTTTTTTGCGAGCAAGCCGGCGGCGAGAAGCACGCCCGGGTTGGACGTATTGGTGCATGAGGTGATGGCGGCGATGAGCACGTCGCCGTGACCGATATCGATCGGCTTGGGGCCGATCCCGGACACGCGATCCTGCGTCGGACGATTGTCGACCATCTCTACTACGTCACGCGGATGTCCGTTGCCGGGAAGCTGCAGTGCCTTGTCGCTGACCGGCCGCGGGGCTGTCATGAGCTTGGTGGGATAGCGGCGGGTCAGCTTGTCTGCCGACTGGTTGAAACCGTTTTCCGCGACGGACTTCGAGAACAGCGCGTTGAACGACTCCTTCATCTTCGGCAATTCGATTCGATCCTGCGGCCGCTTCGGTCCCGCGAGGCTCGCCACCACGCTGGCGAGATCGAGCTCAAGCGTTTGCGAGAAGTCGATCGCGCCCGCCATCGGGATGCCGAACATTTCCTGGGCGCGGAAGTAAGCCTCGACTGCTTCGATTTCAGCGGCTGTGCGGCCCGTCTTGACGAGGTAGTCGATGGTCTTGTCATCGACCCCGAAAAACCCCATGGTCGCGCCGTATTCGGGCGCCATGTTGCCGATGGTCGCGCGATCCGGGACCGCCAGAGAAGCCGCGCCTTCGCCGAAGAATTCGACGAACTTGCCGACGACCTTGGCCTTGCGCAGCATCTCGGTCACGGTGAGCACCAGGTCCGTCGCGGTGACGCCTTCGCTGAGCTTGCCCTTCAGGTGCACTCCGACGACGTCGGGAGTCAGGAAGTACACCGGCTGGCCGAGCATGCCGGCTTCGGCTTCGATGCCGCCCACGCCCCACGCGACCACGCCGATGCCGTTGATCATGGTGGTGTGCGAATCCGTGCCCACCAGCGAATCCGGGTAATACACGCCGTCTTTCTGGTGCACGCCTCGAGCGAGGTATTCGAGATTGACCTGATGCACGATCCCTATCCCCGGAGGGACGACCTTGAAGGTGTCAAACGCCTGCATTCCCCATTTCATGAATTTGTAGCGTTCCGCATTGCGCTGAAACTCGATCTTCATGTTGAGATCGAGCGAATCCTTTGTGCCGTAGTGGTCGACCTGCACCGAGTGGTCGACGACCAGATCGACGGGGACCAGCGGCTCGATCAGCTTGGGATTCTTGCCCATGCGCTGCGCGACGTTGCGCATCGCGGCGAGATCGCACAGCAATGGCACGCCGGTAAAATCCTGGAGCACGACCCGGGCCACGACAAACGGAATCTCATTGGTGCGCGATGCCACCGGCATCCAGCCGCTAAGCTCGCGGATGTGCTCCTCGGTGACTTTCTTGCCGTCGCAGTTGCGCAGGATCGATTCCAGCACGATGCGTATCGATAGCGGAAGGCGCGATATCTTGCCGAGACCCGCTTTTTCCAGCGCCGGCAGCGAATAGTATTGTCCGGTGACGCCGGAGGCGGTGCGAAATTGCTGCAGCGAATTGAACAGTTTGTGAGTCATCGTTGTGCCTTTCGATGTTGACCTTGCCGCGCCGCGCATCGCGCGGGTCGCTGCTGCCTTTGCTCCCAAAAATCGGGCGCCGGAGCGCAACTGGCGGTACTAAACCTTACTTCTTCATCATCGCCTTCATGTTGATCGTCTGACCGGTCTCCGTGACGATGTCGCCCGGTTGCTGGCCCGCCTTGCAGGGACCGACCCACTTGCCGTCGACGGTCGATTTGGCCTCGGTCATGTTCATGAAGGGCGGGTCGTAGCTTGCGGAGGCATCGGTGTGATACGAGGTGTTGCCAGTGAAGATCATGACCGAACGCGTCTTCATGGTCGTCGGGCCGAGTTTGCAGGTGGCCGTGACCGTCATTCGATTGCCTTCGATGGTGCGGTCGTTCTGGGCGCACATCTCCTTGGCGACGCCCATGCTGAATTCGCGCATCTGGGCCTGAACCGACTCGTCGAGGCACATCGTGGTGAGATGCTTCTGGTCGCTCTGCTGCGTGCTGGCGCGCGAGACTTCCCACAGACCCGACTTGAGTACGGGCAGGTCGGCTGCGAAAGTGTCAAAAGCGGCGACGCCCGCGACGCACAGGCCGGCGAACGAAACGGCCAAAGCCGGAATTCGGGAAGCGTTCATGAAGGACTCCAGGAAGATTTGTTGACCATCACGTAGTAAAGCTCATATGACGAAGAGATCGACGAATTCGTTCACGGCACTTGCGTCCAGCGCGGTCGGATCGAGCGCGCGCTCGAGAATGGCGTGCTGTTGCTTGATCGGAAACCGCCGAGCGAGGTTGGTCCCGAATTTCTCGATCAGCACGGGCATGCCTTCCTTGCGCCGCCGGCGATGACCGATCGGGTATTCCACGACGACTTCCTTAAGCTTGCTGCCGTCCTTGAACTCGATGGTAATCGCGTTGGCGATCGAGCGCTTGTCCGGATCGAGATAATCTTTCGAGAACTGCTTGTCCTCGACGCAAACCATCTTGTCGCGCAAGCGGTCGATGCGCGGATCGTTGGCGACGTCGTCCTCGTAGTCGGCGGCGGTCAGGCGGCCGTGGATCAAGGGCACGGCGACCATGTACTGGATGCAGTGGTCGCGATCGGCGGGATTGGCGAGCGGACCCTGCTTGTCGATGATGCGAATTGCGGATTCGTGCGTGCGTATCGTGATCTTGCGGATATCCTCGAGCCGGTCCGACACCTTCGGATGGAGCGCCATCGCGCATTCGACTGCCGTCTGGGCGTGAAACTCCGCGGGAAAGCTGATCTTGAACAGGACGTGCTCCATCACATAGCTGCCGTATGGACGCTGGAACCGGAACGGCTTGCCCTTGAACAGAACGTCGTAGAAGCCCCATGTCTTCGCGGTCAGCACTGAGGGATAGCCCATCTCGCCCTTGCCGACCATGAGAGCAAAGCGAACCGCGCGCGCGGTCGCGTCGCCCGCCGCCCAGCTCTTGCGCGAGCCGGTGTTCGGACTGTGCCGATAGGTGCGAAGGCTCTGGCCGTCGACCCACGCGAGCGATACGGCATCGATGATCTCGTCCCGTGACAGACCCAGCATCTGTCCCACCACCGCGGTCGATGCAACCTTGACCAGCACCACGTGATCGAGCCCGACCCGATTGAAACTGTTTTCGAGCGCGATCACGCCCTGAATTTCATGCGCCTTGATCATCGCCGTGAGGACATCCCTGACGGTCAGCGGCTTGCGGCCGGCAGCGACGGCGTTGCGTGACATCCAGTCGGCGACGGCGAGAATGCCGCCGAGATTGTCGGAAGGGTGGCCCCATTCCGCGGCGAGCCAGGTGTCGTTGAAATCGAGCCAGCGGATCATCGCGCCGATATTGAACGCGGCCTGGACCGGATCGAGCTGGAACTGCGTTCCCGGGACCCTGGCGCCATTGGGTACTACAGTGCCGGGAACGATCGGGCCGAGCAGCTTGGTGCATGCGGGGTAGGACAGCGCTTCAAGGCCGCAGCCCAGCGTGTCCAGCAGGCAGTATCGCGCCGTCTCGTACGCCTCCTTGCTCGTAACCTTATAGCGGGTCACGTAGTCGGCGATGTCGACGAGCACCTTGTCGGGCTTCGGGCGGACGCTGGAAATGGGGCTCGACATGCGTTTGGCCTCTAGGCGCTCGTTGCAATTGGGGCGTTTCCTGCGCGTCGCATGACCAAGCGACGGGCAGGGACCTCGACCGCGTGGTGGGTAAGCATCGCTGCGCCTAAAACGGCGAGGTAGTAGAGTCCCACGGGAAGATTACGCTGTTCGCGCATCACGAAGAGCAGCGGCCAATGCACCAGATAAATGGCGTAGGAAAGGCTGCCCAAGTAGAGCAAGGGCGCGGTCCGCAGCAAGCGGCTCACAGCACCGGCCTCAAGCGAGAAGACGGCAATCAGGGCGATCGCCGCAAGCGGAAACAGGACGTCGCGCGCGTCGTGAAATTGCGGACGGATCATGAGGGCGAGCACGCATGCGACCGCCAACAACTCGATCAGCGTCGCGGCGAGGGGTCCGCAAGCGCGCGACGCCAGAAACCTGCGCACGAAGAGCAGACACAGGACGCCGGCCGCAATACCCGCGATCGCCCGCAGCAAACCAAGATTCACAAAGTGCCAGAGCGTTTCGTAGGTCGCGTCGAGGATCCCGCCTTTGAGCGTCAGTACAAATGCGTATCCGCCGCAAGCGAGCGCGCCGAGCGCGACCCGAATTCCCGGTTTGGTCCAGGCCGCGATCAGGCCGAGGACCGCGAGCGAACCGAAGAATTCGACCGAGATCGACCAGCTCGGGACGTCCCAGGTAAGCCCGGTGGGTGTCAGACCGACGTTCTGCAGCAAGAGCAGATTCAGCATGAACGTTGAAAGTCCGGGGCCGCCGGGAAACGGAGGAATCGCATCCCGCCACGCAGCGAGCAGCGGCGTTCCTGTCTGGTACGCGGGGATAGCCTCGATGCCGAAGCCGAACAGGAGCATAAAGAGCACGAATACGTGCGCGGGATAGAGTCGCGCAAAACGCGCGATCACGACCGGAAAGAAAGGCTTGTGATCGCGCGCCAGCTCGTCCCAGTAGCGGTGCGCAAGGACGAATCCGGAGAGCGCAAAAAAGAAGTCGACCGAGAGATAGAAGGCGATGAAAAGCGCGGCACCGATACGACCTGCGGTCTGGTGTCCGTATACCACCGAAAGCGCCGCCAGTCCCCGCCAGGCATCGAGCGCGGCGTATCGGTCACCGCGTGCCGTGGCGCCGACCAGCGCGAACTTCGGCACTGACAGAGCGCCGGTCATGGCGCCCACCGGGACCGGGGAACATCGACCTCGCCGTCTCTCGGCGTGACCCTGCCGTCGCTCACTCGCGTTCCGCGATGGGCACGAATTTGAGGTCCTCGGGTCCGATGTAGTTTGCCGAGGGACGGATGATCTTGCCGTCGATGCGCTGCTCGATCACGTGTGCGGCCCATCCCGACGTGCGCGAGATCACGAACAACGGGGTGAACATCTGCGTGGGGACGCCCATCATGTGATAGCTCACCGCGGAGTACCAGTCGAGGTTGGCGAACATCTTTTTCGCGTCCCACATCACCGTTTCCAGGCGCTCGGCGACGTCGAACATCTTCATATTGTTCGCGTCCTGCGAAAGCTTGCGCGCAACGCCCTTGATGATCTTGTTGCGCGGGTCGCCGACGGTATAGACCGGGTGCCCGAAGCCGATGATCACTTCCTTCGATTCCACCCGGCGGCGGATGTCGTTTTCCGCTTGGTCGGGAGTGTCGTACCGCTTCTGAATCTCGAACGAGAATTCGTTGGCGCCGCCATGCTTGGGACCGCGCAGCGCGCCAATCGCGCCGGTAATCGCGGAGTAGATGTCGGAGCCGGTGCCGGCGATCACGCGCGCGGTGAATGTCGACGCGTTGTATTCGTGCTCGGCGTAGAGGTTGAGCGAGGTGTGCATCGCCTTGACCCACTGTGGAGACGGGCGGCTGCCGTGCAGCAAGTGCAGAAAGTGGCCGCCGATCGAGTCGTCGTCGGTCTCGACGTCGACGCGCTTGCCGCTGTGGGTCCAGTGATACCAGTAGAGCAGCATCGAGCCCAGGCTCGCCATGAGGCGGTCGGCGATATCGCGGGCGCCCTCCGGCGAGTGGTCGTCGCGTTCGGGAAGCGCCGTGCCGAGCGCGGACGTCGCCGTGCGCATGACGTCCATCGGATGCGCCGCGGAGGGAAGCTGCTCGAGTACGGTCATAACCCGTGCCGGAATGCCGCGCAGGGATTTGAGCTTTGCCTTGTACGCGGCGAGCTCGGCGATGCCCGGCAGCTTGCCGTGCACGAGGAGATACGCGATTTCCTCGAATTCGCTCGCGTCGGCGAGATCGAGAATGTCGTAGCCGCGGTAATGCAGGTCGTTGCCAGTGCGTCCCACCGTGCACAAGGCCGTATTGCCGGCAGTGACGCCGGACAGCGCGACGGATTTCTTGGGTTTCGGGGCGGCAATCGCCTCACTCATGGTCGAATCCCTCGTGTGGCAAGTGCGTATCTTCGCGGCGCCGACGCATGGCTCATCGCGCGCCCTTCGCGAACAGCGTGTCGAGCTTCGACTCGTAGGCGTGATAGCCGAGAAAGTCGTACAACTCGGCGCGAGTCTGCATCGAATCGACGACCGCTTTCTGCGTGCCGTCATGGCGCAGCGTCGCATAGACGCCGAGTGCGGCCTTGTTCATCGCCCGGAACGCTGATAGCGGATAAAGCGCGATCGCGACACCGGCGCTTTTCAGCTCGTCGGTGGTGAAGAGCGGCGTTGCGCCGAACTCGGTGATGTTGGCGAGCACCGGCACCTTGACCGCGTCGACGAAACGTCGGTACATCGAAAGCTCGGTCATGGCCTCGGGAAAGATCATGTCGGCTCCGCCTTCGACATACGCCCGCGCGCGATCGATCGCGGCATCGAGGCCTTCGACCGACAAAGCATCGGTCCGCGCCATGACGACGAAATCGGCGTCGGTTTTCGCGTCGACGGCGGCCTTGATCCGATCGACCATCTCGTCCCGGGTGACGAGCTCCTTGTTCGGCCGATGACCGCAGCGCTTGGCTCCGACCTGGTCCTCGATGTGCATCGCCGCGGCGCCGGACTTGATCAGCGATTTCACGGTGCGCGCGACGTTGAAGGCGGAAGCGCCGAAACCGGTATCGACATCCACCAGAAGCGGCAGCGCGCAGGCGTCGGTGATGCGGCGTACGTCGGTCAGGACATCGTCCAATCCGGAAATGCCGAGATCGGGGACACCCAGGGAGCCGGCAGCGACTCCGCCGCCGGACAGATAAATCGCGCGAAACCCGGATTTCTCGGCGAGGATCGCGTGATACGCGCAAATCGCCCCCGGCACCTGCAGCGGCTTCTCGGCAGCCATCGCCGCGCGGAACTTCGCGCCGGGGGAGGAGATCATGGAAGGATTATCGATGGGCGATCAACCGAGCAGCGACGCGACGCCGGAGCGCTCTTCCTCGAGCTCCTTCAGCGTGGCGTCCATCTTTTCGCGCGAGAACGCGTCGATATCCAGACCCGGGATGCGCGTGTACTCGCCTCCGGAGGTCGTTACCGGTACGCCGTACATCACGTCCTGCGGAATGCCGTAGCTGCCGTCGGAGGGGACGCCCATGGTCACCCACTTGCCGTCGCTGCCCAGGATCCAGTCGCGGACATGGCCGATCGCGGCATTGGCGGCCGATGCGGCAGAGGAAAGCCCTCGCGCTTCGATGATCGCCGCACCGCGCTTGCCCACCGCGGGGAGAAACACATTGCGATTCCAGGCTTCGTCGTTGATCAGCGCCTTGAGCGGTTGTCCGTCAGCGGTAGCGAACCGATAGTCCGGATACATCGTCGGAGAATGATTGCCCCATACGATGAGCTTTTCGATCGATTCGACCGGCTTGCCCGACTTGACCGCGAGCTGCGACAGCGCTCGGTTATGGTCCAGTCTAAGCATTGCGGTGAAGCTCTTTTTCGGCAGCGATGGCGCGGATTTCATCGCGATGTAGGCGTTGGTGTTGGCGGGGTTTCCAACCACCAGCACCTTGATACCGCGGCTCGCGACCGCGTCGAGCGCGTTGCCCTGCTCGATGAAGATCTTGGCGTTCTCGAGCAGAAGATCCTTCCGTTCCATGCCCGGGCCGCGCGGCCGCGCGCCGACGAGCATCGCGATGTCCGCATCCTTGAACGCCGCCTTGGCGTCGCCTGTCCCGGACATCCCTGCCAGGAGTGGAAACGCGCAGTCCTCGAGCTCCATCATGACGCCCTTGAGCGCCGCCTGGGCCTTGTCGATCGGCAACTCCAGCAATTGCAGCAAGACCGGCTGGTCGGGACCGAGCATCTCGCCGCTGGCGATGCGGAACAGAAGGCTGTATCCGATTTGGCCGGCAGCGCCGGTCACCGCTACGCGGACGGGTTTTTTCATGGAGAGCTCCTGGGCGGCACAATACGGTTTGAAGATACCTGGGCATGTCCGCGAGCGTTCCTTGCCGGCCATTTTCCAAACGAGCGGCTCGGAAGTGCGCGAGCCACCATCTTACGGTTGGCGGCGGGAGGGTGTCAATCGACTCTTATATAAGACATATGATATAAGATAATCGTTCCAGGTCGCGACCAGACTTCAGTCGCGCCAGCCGCGTAGGGAGGGTCGATGCGCATCGCCGCGAGCAGCAAATCGCCGTCGTTCCAGCCGCTGTACATGCAGATCAAGGCGCTGCTCGTGGCCAGCCTTGACGGCGGCGAATGGCCGCCGGGCGAGGCTATTCCAAGCGAAATGGCGCTCGCACAGCGTTTTCGAGTCTCTCAGGGCACGGTGCGGAAAGCCATCGACGAGCTTGCCGCTCAGAGCCTGGTCATTCGACGCCAGGGAAAGGGCACCTTCGTTTCGACGCACACCGAGGAAAAGGCGTCATTGTTCCGGTTTCTACGGATACGGCGCAACGACGGCCGCGACGAATACCCCGCGAGCCGGCTCCTCGACGTGCGCCGCGCGAAAGCCTCGACCGAAGTCGCGCGTGCGCTCGAGCTCAAGGTGGGCGATGCCGTGATCGTCCTTCGCCGAGTGCTCGAATTCGCCGGACAACCCGTGGTGCTCGACGAAATTGTCCTGGCTGCTGCCCTTTTCAAGGGGCTCACCAAAGCCAAGGTCGAGGCGTATCGGGGCTCGATGTACAGTTTTTTTGAAACGCAGTTCGGCGTGCGGATGCTGAAGGCGCAGGAGAAGCTGCGAGCGGTGAGTGCCGATGCGCAGAGCGCAGGAATTCTTGGCGTACGAGTGGGCGACCCGCTCCTTGCGGTGGAACGTGTAACGTTGACCTATGGAGAGCGGCCGGTGGAATGGCGGCGGGGACTCTGCACCACGCGGCATCATTCCTACGTCAATGAGCTCAGCTAGACTTTGCTGAGATGCGGATCGTTCGATGCCTTGACGAGTCGCAAAGAGGCTGACGTGGACTCCTTATGCGGGTCCGAGCGCTGGCGAGGCGGCGGCGAATGCCTGTATAATTTGTGCAGCGCGATCATGCGTTCCCGCCCGTCCCTCGTTGCGGGTACGGTTGAAAAACGGAAGAAAACCATGGCGTTCACGAGCGATGCCCGTTAGTGGCCCTCCTGTGATCAAAGCGCGACCGGTCTATCTCAACCTGGTACGCATTCGCCTGCCGTTGCCGGGGCTCGTTTCGATCCTGCATCGCATCAGCGGTGCGCTGCTATTTCTGTTCGCGATTCCGCTGCTACTTTTCGCCGTGCAGACGAGTCTCGAGTCGGCGGACGGATTTGCGAGCCTCGAGGCCAAGTTTGCGCATCCGCTGTGCAAGCTTGTCCTGGTCGGTCTGCTATGGGCATACCTGCACCATTTCTTCGCCGGGATCCGATACCTGCTGCTCGACCTCCACATCGGAGACGACCTGCGGCCCGCGCGCCAATCCAGCGTCGTGGTGCTGGTCGTGAGCCTCGCGCTGACGTTGATCATCGCGGTGCGGCTGTGGTGACGCGTCCGCTGCGCCAAACCATCGGGGCGCATTACGGCTGGAAGGATTGGCTCGCCCAGCGGACGACCGCGGTCGTCATGGTCCTGTACACGCTCGGGATGCTTGGCGTCCTGCTCTATAACGGCGGTATCGACTATGCGCTGTGGCAGGCGCTGTTCGGCAACGTCGCGTTTCGGGTCGCAACCCTCGTCTTCGGCCTGGCGCTCCTGTGGCACGCCTGGATCGGCATGCGCGACATCTGGATGGACTACGTCAAGCCGACCGCGCTGAGGCTCACGCTGGAAGTGCTGACCTTCGTGGTTCTCGTTGCCTACGCCGCGTGGCTCGCGCAGATCCTCTTCGCCGCGAGGCAGGCATGAGCGCGCTGCCGGTTCGAAAATTCGACGCGATCGTGGTCGGCGCCGGCGGTGCAGGAATGCGCGCGTCGCTGCAGCTGGCGGAAGCGGGCCTCTCGGTTGCGGTGCTGTCGAAAGTATTTCCGACCCGATCGCACACCGTCGCCGCGCAGGGCGGGATCGGCGCTTCGCTCGGAAACATGTCCGAAGATTCCTGGCTGTGGCACATGTACGACACGATCAAGGGATCCGACTGGCTCGGCGATCAGGATGCGATCGAGTACATGTGCAAGATGGCGCCGCAGGTCGTCTACGAGCTAGAGCATTACGGAATGCCATTCGACCGCAACGCCGACGGCACGATCTATCAGCGTCCGTTCGGCGGCCACTCCGCGAACTTCGGCGAAAAGTCGATTCAGCGCGCCTGCGCCGTCGCCGATCGCACCGGCCACGCGATGCTGCATACGCTCTACCAGCGCAACGTGCGTGCGCGTACCCAATTCTTGGTCGAGTGGATGGCGCTGGATCTGATCCGCGACGCGGACGGCGATGTGCTCGGCGTCACCGCGCTGGAGATGGAAACCGGCGAAGTCATGAATCTGCAGGCGAAGGCGACGCTGTTCGCGACCGGCGGCGCGGGCCGCATCTTCGCGCATAGCACCAACGCCTTCATCAACACCGGCGACGGCCTGGGCATGGCCGCGCGCGCGGGGGTTCCGCTGGAGGACATGGAGTTCTGGCAGTTCCATCCGACCGGCGTCGCCGGAGCCGGGGTTCTCATCACCGAAGCCGTGCGCGGCGAGGGCGGAATCCTGCTCAATTGCGATGGCGAGCGCTTCATGGAGCGTTACGCGCCGAACCTGAAGGACCTTGCCTCGCGCGACGTCGTCTCTCGCTCGATGGACCAGGAAATCAAGGAGGGTCGCGGCTGCGGGCCGCACAAGGACTATGTCCTGCTCAAGCTCGATCACCTCGGTCCGGAGGTCATCATGAAGCGGTTGCCGGGGATCCGCGAAATTGCGATCAAGTTCGCCAACGTCGACCCGATCAAGGAACCGATCCCGGTGATCCCGACGATTCACTACCAGATGGGCGGCATTCCGGCCAATATTCACGGTCAGGTGGTTGCTCCTCGCGACGGTGATCCTAATGCGGTCATCGAAGGTTTTTATGCGATCGGCGAGTGCGCCTGCGTTTCGGTTCACGGCGCCAACCGGCTCGGCACGAACTCCCTTTTGGATCTACTGGTCTTCGGCCGTTCCGCAGGCAACTTCATCGTCGATCAGCAACTGGCACGCCGGACGCACAAGCCGCTGCCGCCGAGCGCGGCCGAAAGCGCGCTGTCGCGGCTCGCGCGTCTCGATGCAGCGACCTCGGGCGAACAGGTGGCCGCAGTTGCGCACGACTTGAGGCAGACGATGCAGGCGCATTGCGGCGTGTATCGGAACCAGCAACTCCTCAGCGAAGGGGTAGCGCAGGTCACTGCGATCGAGGAGCGGGTGGGGCGGATCTCGATCCAGGACAAGAGCAAGACGTTCAATACCGCGCGGGTCGAGGCGCTGGAGCTCGACAACCTGATCGAGGCCGCCAAGGCGACGGTCGTATCTGCCGAGGCCCGGCGCGAGAGCCGCGGCGCGCAGGCGCGCAGCGATTATCCGGCCCGCGATGATGTCGCGTGGCTGAAGCACACATTGTGGTATCGCGACGGCAATCGGCTCGATTACAAGCCGGTCAATCTGAAGCCCTTGAGTGTCGATGCCTTTCCGCCGAAGACGCGCACCTATTAGGCAACAGCCGGAGCACATCGGATGAAATTCAGAATCTATCGCTACGATCCGGAAAAGGACGCCGCGCCGCGCATGCAGGACTATGAGGTCACGCTCGACGTGCACGACAGGATGCTCCTTGATGCGATCATCCGGCTCAAGGCGCAGGACGACACCCTCTCGTTTCGCCGCTCGTGCCGCGAGGGTGTCTGCGGCTCCGACGCGATGAACATCAACGGCAAGAACGGGCTCGCGTGCATCACCAACCTGAAGGAACTGAAAGAACCGGTCGAGCTGCGCCCGCTGCCGGGACTGCCGGTGATCCGTGATCTGATCGTGGACATGAGCCAGTTCTTCAAGCAGTACCATTCGATCAAGCCCTATCTGGTCAACGACACGCCGCCGCCGGAAAAGGAGCGCCTGCAGTCGCCCGCGGACCGCGAGGAGCTGGACGGCCTGTACGAGTGCATCCTCTGCGCGTGCTGCTCGACGGCGTGCCCGTCGTTCTGGTGGAATCCGGACAAGTTCGTGGGTCCGGCCGGATTGCTGCAGGCGTACCGCTTCATCGCCGACTCGCGCGATCAGGCGTCGAGCGAGCGGCTCGACAACCTCGAGGATCCGTACCGGCTGTTTCGCTGTCACACGATCATGAATTGCGTCGACGTCTGCCCCAAGGGGCTCAATCCGTCGCGGGCGATAGGAAAGATCCGCGAGATCATGGTCAAGCGCGCGGTGTGACCCGGCGCTCGGCGCGACATGGATCGAGCCGCACTGAATCGCCTTCGCTGGCGCTGCCGTCGCGGCATGCTCGAGAACGATCTGATCCTGACGCGCTTTCTGGATAGCTGCGGCGATCGGATCACGGATGCCGAGCTTGTTGCGCTGGATTCAATGCTGCAGTTGAGCGACAACGATTTGTGGGAAATGCTGTCGGGCCGTCAAGAGCCAGCCGACGCGGCGCTGATGCCGCTGCTCGAGCGTTTGAGAGCCGCGTGAGGATCCGCGGGATGCCATCGTTATCGTCGCGCATCCCGACAACGAGTACAGCTGGAGATTGAAGCCATGACCGACAAGAACGCCACCTTGAATTTCAGTGACGCCTCGCCTGCGATCAGTTTTCCCATTCTGCCGGGCACGATCGGCCCGGAGGTGATCGATATCCGTCCGCTGTACAGCAAGACCGGCAGGTTTACCTACGACCCCGGATTCATGTCCACGGCCGCATGCACGTCGTCGATCACTTACATCGACGGCGACAAGGGTGAGCTCCTCTATCGCGGCTATCCGATCGAGCAGCTGGCGGTGAGCTGTGACTTTCTGGAGACCTGCTACCTGCTGCTCAAGGGCGAGCTGCCGAATGCGGCGCAGAAGGCCGAGTTCGTGAGCATGGTCACCAATCACACCATGGTGCACGAGCAGATGAGCCAGTTTTTTCGCGGCTTTCGCCGCGATTCGCACCCGATGGCCATGCTGGTCGGCGTGGTCGGGTCGCTGTCCGCGTTCTATCACGACTCGCTCGACATCACCAACGCGCACCATCGCGAGGTCTCGGCGATCCGACTGATCGCCAAGCTGCCGACGCTGGTGGCCATGTGCTACAAGTACACGATGGGTCAGCCGTTCGTGTACCCACGCAACGAGCTGGGTTACACCGCCAATTTCATGCGCATGATGTTCTCGGTGCCCTGCGAGGATTACAAGGTCAACGACGTGATGGTGCGTGCGCTCGACCGTATCTTCATCCTCCACGCCGACCACGAGCAGAACGCGTCGACGTCGACGGTCCGACTTGCCGGATCGTCCGGCGCGAACCCGTTTGCGTGCATTGCCGCCGGCATCGCGTGCCTTTGGGGTCCGGCGCATGGTGGCGCCAACGAAGCCGCGCTGGGGATGCTCGAGGAGATCGGCGACGTGTCGAAGATCCCCGACTTCATCAAGCGCGCCAAGGACAAGAATTCGGGCGTGAAGCTGATGGGCTTCGGCCATCGGGTCTACAAGAACTACGATCCGCGCGCCAAGCTCATGCGCGAAACCTGCTACGAGGTCCTCGACGAGCTCGGCCTTCACGACGATCGGCTGTTCAAGCTCGCGATGGCGCTGGAAAAGATCGCGCTCGAGGACGACTACTTCGTCCAGCGCAAGCTCTATCCGAACGTCGACTTCTACTCGGGCATCGTGCAGCGCGCGATCGGAATTCCGGTCAGCCTGTTCACCGCGATCTTCGCACTGGCGCGCACCGTCGGCTGGATCGCGCAGTGGAACGAGATGATCTCGGATCCGGACCAGAAGATCGGGCGGCCGCGCCAGCTCTATTGCGGGGCAGCCCGGCGCGACGTGCCGGCGCTGGCGAAGCGCTAGAGGCCAGGCACTAAAAGCCTACGTGCGGCTTGGATCTTCGGCGTTCGGCCCCAGATTAGAGGTGACCCCATGAGCACGATGCAGGAGCTGCAGCGCGACAGTACGCTTTTCGGCGGGAATGCCCCGTTCATCGAGGAGCAGTACGAGGCTTACCTGGCGGATCCCGGCGCGGTCGGCGCCGATTGGCGCGCTTACTTCGATACGCTGCGGGATGGCGTCGCGGATGTCGCGCACGCACCGGTCGTCGAATCGTTCATTCAGCTCGCGAAGCACCGCAAGCTGGCCGGCGGCATGGTCGACGCTGCGGCGATGCACAAGCAGGTGTTGGTGCTGCGGCTGATCAGCAAATTCCGCACCCTGGGCGTGTTCCAGGCCGATATCGATCCGCTCAAGCGCGCCGAGAGGCCGTACATCGCCGACCTCGACGTCAAGACCTACGGCTTCACCGAGGCGGACCTCGACACCGAGTACGACATCGGGTCGTTCAAAGGCGCGCCGGGAGGCACGCATCGCATGCGCCTGCGTGACCTGATCACGGCGCTGCAGGAAACCTACTGCCGCAGCTTCGCCGCCGAGTACATGTACATGTCCGATACGCCGCAGAAGCGCTTCGTCCAGGAGCGCCTCGAGCCGCTGCGCTCGTGTCCCGACTACGCGCCCGAGTTTCGCAAGCACATCCTCGAGCGCCTGACCGCCGCCGAAACGCTGGAGCGTTATCTGGGCACCAAGTACGTCGGGCAGAAACGCTTCTCCGGCGAGGGCGGCGACTCGATGATCCCGATGCTCGACCATCTGATCCAGATCGCAGGTGCCGCCGGCGTGCAGGAAACGGTCATTGGAATGTCGCATCGTGGGCGGCTCAACGTGCTGGTCAATATTCTGGGCAAGATGCCCAAGGACCTGTTCGCCGAATTCGAAGGCAAGCACGCCAACGATCTTTCCGCCGGTGACGTGAAGTACCACCAGGGATTTTCGTCCGACGTCGTGACGCCGGGCGGTCCGATGCATCTGACGCTGGCGTTCAATCCATCGCACCTGGAAATCGTCGATCCGGTGGTCGAGGGCTCGGTTCGGGCCCGCCAGCACCGGCGCAAGGACGCGACGCGCGACCAGGTGCTGCCGGTGCTGATCCATGGCGACGCGGCGATCGCCGGGCAGGGGGTGGTGCAGGAGACGCTGAACCTGTCACAGACGCGGGGCTACAAGACCGGTGGCACGATCCACATCGTGGTCAACAACCAGATCGGCTTCACGACCTCGGATCCGCGCGACACGCGCGGCACGCTCTATTGCACCGATGTCGCGAAAATGGTCGAGGCGCCGATCTTTCACGTCAACGGCGACGACCCCGAAGCGTGCCTTTTGGCAGTGGAAATGGCGATGGAGTATCGGCACACGTATCACAAGGACGTTTTCATCGACCTGGTCTGCTTCCGCAGGCAGGGGCACAACGAGGCCGACGAGCCGATGATCACCCAGCCGCTGATGTATAAGCGCATCCGCGAGCATCCGGGCACGCGCGCGCTCTACGCCCAACGGCTCCAGGCCGCCAACGTCGTCACGGCGGAAGAATCGGAAGCGATGATCAACACCTATCGCGCGGCGATGGACAAGGGTTATCACACCAACACGACCATCCTGTCGAATTACAAGCCGCCGTTCGCGGTCGACTGGTCCAGGTTTGTCGGGAAGCATTGGACCGACAACGCCAACACCGCGCTGCCAAAGAAGACGCTGGAGGCGCTGGCCCGAAAAGTGACCGACATACCGGCCGAGTTCAAGCTCCATCCGCGGGTGGAAAAGGTCATCGCCGATCGCCGCGCGATGGGCGAGGGGGAGCTCCCGCTCGATTGGGGCATGGGCGAAACGCTCGCCTACGCGGCGCTCCTCAACGAGGGTTACGGCGTGCGCTTGTCCGGGCAGGATTCGGGCCGCGGCACGTTCTCGCACCGGCACGCGGTGCTGCACGACCAGAATCGCGAGAAGTGGGATTCGGGAACGTGGATTCCGCTGCAGCACATCAAGGAAGGCCAGCCGGATTTCGAGGTGATCGACTCGGTGCTGTCCGAGGAGGCCGTGCTCGGCTTCGAATATGGCTACTCGACCTCGGAGCCGGGTCAGCTGGTGATCTGGGAGGCGCAGTTCGGCGATTTTGCCAACGGTGCGCAAGTGGTGATCGACCAGTTCATCTCCGCCGGCGAAGTCAAATGGGGCCGTGTCTGCGGCTTGACCTTGCTGCTGCCGCACGGCTATGAAGGCCAGGGGCCCGAGCACTCCTCGGCGCGACCCGAGCGCTATCTGCAACTGTGCGCGGAGCACAACATGCAGGTCTGCGTGCCGACTACACCGGCGCAGATTTTTCACCTGCTGCGTCGGCAGATGGTCCGCGATTTTCGCAAGCCGCTGATCGTGATGAGCCCGAAGAGCCTGCTGCGGCACAAGGAAGCCGTGTCGACGCTCGACGATCTCGCGCAGGGACATTTCCACACGGTCATCGGCGACAGCGCGCCGCTGGTGGCGAAGGACGTGCGCCGCGTCATCGTTTGCAGCGGCAAGGTGTACTACGACCTGCTCGCGTACCAGCGCGAGAACAAGATCGGCGACATCGCGGTCCTACGTCTCGAGCAGCAGTATCCGTTCCCGCACGCGGACTTCAAGGCAGAAGTGGCCAAGTACGCGAATGCCAGGGACGTCGTGTGGTGCCAGGAAGAACCGCAGAATCAAAGCGCGTGGTACCGGCTCCGCGCCTACCTGAGGGCCGATATCGCCTCCACGCAGGTGCTTTCGTATGCCGGGCGTCCGATTTCCGCTGCTCCTGCCGTCGGTTACATGTCCAAGCATATCGAGCAGCAAAAGAAGCTGGTGGAGGACGCATTTGCGGTCGAGCTCGCATCGGGCGAAATGGTGACCGCGCATTGAGGCAGCACCTGTCGCCGGATCGGGACATGCGATCGGCAGCGGTCTCCTGCAGCACCGAGGCACAAAGGATGGTGGATGAGAATTGAGGTCAAAGTTCCGGTTCTGCCGGAGTCGGTCGCCGAGGCGACGCTCGTCAGCTGGCACAAGAAAGCCGGACAGAAGGTCAAGCGCGACGAGAACCTGATCGACATCGAAACCGACAAGGTAGTCCTCGAGTTGCCCGCGCCCAACGCGGGTGTGATCCTCGAGATCCTCAAGCCGGACGGGTCGACGGTTACCGCGCAGGAAGTCATCGCCGTGATCGACACCGACGGGGCGGCCGCGGAGGCGGCTTCGCCCGCCGCGACGCGCTCACCGGCCCCGAGCGTGCCGCCTGCACCGTCGCCCGCGGCGCCTCCCGCGCCGGGAAACGCTGTGACGTCCGCAACTGCGACGTCATCCGCCACGGCGCTGCCCGCGGCACGCAAGATGATGGCCGATCAGAACATGGGTGCCGGCGATGTTTCCGGAACGGGACGCGGCGGAAGGATCACTAAGGGCGACGTCATCGTCGCGACAGAATCCAGAGCCGACGCCAGCAAGGCCGCGCCGGCGCCCGCTTCGTCGCCCGCCGTTCAACCGAGCGCCAAGCCGGCACCCGTTCAATCTGTGCAAGGTGGGCGCCCCGAGCAGCGCGTTCCGATGTCGCGACTGCGGCAGCGCGTCGCGGAGCGGCTCGTGCAATCGCAATCGACGGCGGCCATTCTCACCACGTTCAATGAAGTGAACATGGCTCCTGTGCTCGAGCTGCGCAGCCGATACAAGGACCGCTTCGAAAAGGAGCACGGCGTCAAGCTCGGATTCATGGGATTTTTCGTCAAGGCCGCGGTTCACGCGTTGAAGAAATTTCCCGCGGTCAATGCATCGATCGACGGCACCGACATCATCTATCACGGTTACTTCGACATCGGCATCGCCGTCGGCAGCCCGCGCGGCCTGGTCGTGCCCATACTCCGCGACGCGGACCTGATGTCGATCGCGGAGATCGAGAAGGCGGTCGCCGACTTCGGCAAGCGCGCGCAGGATGGGAAGCTCACCGTCGAAGAGCTGACCGGCGGGACTTATACGATTTCGAACGGCGGCGTGTTCGGCTCCATGCTCTCGACGCCGATCATCAATCCGCCGCAATCGGCCATTCTGGGCATCCACGCAACCAAGGACCGGGCGGTGGTTGAAAATGGACAAGTCGTCGTGCGCCCGATGAACTACCTCGCGCAGTCGTACGACCACCGCATCATCGACGGGCGCGAAGCCGTGCTGTCGCTGGTGGCGATCAAGGATGCGCTCGAGGACCCGGCGCGCATGCTTCTGGATCTCTGAGCGGACACCCGTGCGCACCAGAATCCACTAGCATGGCCGAGCTTTTCGATGTCGTCGTCATTGGGGCCGGACCGGGTGGCTATACTGCCGCGATCCGCGCGGCGCAGCTCGGCTTCAAGACGGCTTGCATCGACGATTGGAAGACCGCCGACGGCAAACCCGCGCCCGGCGGGACCTGCACCAACGTCGGCTGCATTCCCTCCAAGGCGCTGCTGCAGTCGTCGGAAAATTACGAGCACGCGGGACACGCGTTCGCCGAACATGGAATCGAGGTCCAGGGCCTCGGGCTTAACCTGAAGCAGATGCAAACGCGGAAGGAAAAGGTCGTCCGCCAGAACAACGAAGGCATCCTCTATCTGTTCAAGAAAAACAAGATCGCCTTCTTCAATGGAATGGGCCGCTTTACCGGTGGGTCGGGCGTCGATGGATGGACCGTCGACGTATCCGGGAGCACCAAGCAGACCGTGGCGGCAAAGCACGTCATCATCGCCACGGGATCGTCGCCGCGCGCGTTGCCGGGCGTCGCATTCGACAACCGGCTCATCCTCGATAACGATGGAGCGCTGTCCATTGCCGATGTGCCGAAGTCGCTGGGCGTGGTCGGTGCCGGCGTTATCGGACTCGAAATGGGAAGCGTCTGGCGGCGGCTCGGGGCGAGGGTCACGGTGCTCGAAGCGCTGCCCGCATTTCTCGGCGCCGCCGATGAGCAGGTGGCGAAGGAAGCGTGGAAACTCTTCGCCAAGCAGGGACTCGCCATCGAGCTGGGGATCAAGATCGGCGCCGTGAGCGTGGAAAAAAACGTCACCGTCGAATACACCGACGCCGAAGGAAAAGCAAAATCCGCGGCGTTCGACAAGTTGATCGTCTCCATCGGCCGGATACCGCGTACCGCCGGACTCGGCGCCGACGCGGTCGGTCTCGTAATCGACGAACGTGGCTTCGTCGCCGTCGACGAGTCATGCCGTACGAACCTCGCCAACGTCTGGGCCATCGGCGATGTCGTTCGCGGGCCGATGCTCGCGCACAAGGCCGAGGAGGAGGGCGTCGCGGTCGCGGAGCGCATCGCCGGCCAGCATGGTCACGTTGATTTCAATACCGTGCCGTGGGTGATCTATACCTCTCCCGAGATCGCGTGGGTGGGCCGGACCGAACAGCAGCTCAAGGATGCCGGCACGGCCTACCGCGCGGGAACGTTTCCATTCATGGCGAACGGCCGCGCGCGCGCGCTTGGCGATACGCGCGGCTTCGTCAAGATCCTGGCGGACGCGACGACCGATCGCGTGCTGGGCATGCACGTGATCGGCCCGCTGGCTTCCGAGCTGATCGCGGAGGGCGTCATGGCGATGGAGTTCGGAGCGTCGAGCGAGGACATCGCCCGCATCTGTCACGCGCATCCATCGTTGTCGGAAGCGACCAAGGAAGCGGCGCTGGCCGTCGACAAGCGCTCGCTCAATTATTAGGGCGTGTCAGCACGTTGTTCGTGACAGCCGACCTCGACTCATGAACGACGCCACCCATCCAATCCCGGGGGTTGCGAAATCGGGCGCGCTCGCCGCTTACCTGTCGCCGGTGCTCGAGAAGCGCCGCATCGCGCTCGACTCCTCGCAGCGCGTCGCGCTCGGACGGCTGGAGCGTTTGGCCGACGAATTCGCGGCATTTGTCCGGGCCCGCCGATCGCTCCTCAGGCGCTGGTTCAATCCGCCGATCCCGCCGTGCGGCATCTATTTGTGGGGAGGCGTCGGCCGCGGCAAGAGCTTTCTGATGGACGCGTTTTACGCAGCGGTACCTCTGCGGCGCAAGACTCGGGTTCACTTCCACGCCTTCATGAAAGGCGTTCACGACGAGCTGCGAACGTTGACGCATGCGGTCGACCCACTGGCCGCGGTCGCGGGCAGAATCGCGCGCCGGCACCGCCTGGTCTGCTTCGACGAATTCCACGTGTCCGACGTTGCCGACGCGATGATCCTCGGACGGCTCCTCACTGCTTTGTTCAGTCGCGGTGTCGTGTTCGTGATGACGTCGAATTACCGCCCCGACGATCTTTTCCCCAACGGGCTGCAGCGGCAGCACCTTTTGCCGACGATTGCGTTGCTCAGGGAATGGCTCGACGTGATCGAGATCGACGGCGGAACCGATTATCGTCTGCGCGAGCTCGAACACGAGTCGTGCTATTACGTTGTGCCGGCAGGGAAAGCGGATGCGGAGCTGAGCGCGCTGTTCGACCGCATGCGCCACGGTCCCGACGAAGACCGGATTCTCACCGTGGAAGGCCGCACCCTCAAAGCGAAGCGACGCGCGGGGGCCGTGGTCTGGTTCAGCTTCGCGGCCTTGTGCGAGGGTCCCAGATCGCAGGTCGACTATCTGGAGCTCGCGAGGCGGTTTGCGGTCGTCATCGTCTCCGACGTGCCGCGCCTGTCCCCGGACATGGGCAACGCGGCAAGGCGGTTTACCTGGCTTGTCGACGTGCTTTACGATCATCGGGTAAAGTTGCTTCTTTCGGCGGCGGTTCCGGCGGCCGAGCTGTACCTGATGGGTCCGAACAGCCATGAGTTCACACGCACCGTCAGCCGACTGGTCGAAATGCGCACCCGCGAATACATGGCATTGCCCCATCAGGCTGGAGAAGGCGCGAGCGTTCCCGAGGTGGTCGCCTGACCCCAGAGCCATAGAAAAGCAGAGGAAACCGAGGAGGAGCCCAGTGCAAAAGTTCAAGGCGTACCGTACTTTTCAGGACGATAAGGATGTGGCGAGTCGCTTCGTCGAGATGACCATCGACGAGCTCGATCCGGGCGACGTGGTCGTGAAGACCAAGTATTCGACGATCAATTACAAGGATGCCCTTTCCTACAAGGGCGCCGGCAAGATCATGCGCAAGTATCCGACGGTCGCCGGCATCGACATGGCGGGGACCGTCGACACGTCGGCCGATCCGAGGTTCAAGCATGGCGACAAGGTCATCGTGCATGCCTACGATCTGGGTGTCGCGCACGACGGCGGATATTCGGAATACGTGCGGGTGCCGGGCGACTGGGTGGTGAAACGCTCGCCCAACATGACCGCGTTCGAGGCGATGACGCTGGGCACCGCGGGATTCACCGCGGCGCAAGCGATCGAGCTCATGCAGCACAACGGTTTGACGCCGCGCAGCGGTCCGGTGGTCGTCAACGGCGCGACCGGCGGCGTAGGAAGCGTCGCCATCGACATCATGGCTAAGCTCGGCTATCACGTCGTAGCGCTCACCGGGAAAGAAAAGGAAAGCGACTACCTGCGCTCGATCGGCGCGGCCGAGGTCGTGTTGCGCCAAAGCCTCGACCTGGCCAAGATTCGGCCGCTCGAAAAAGCGACCTGGGCCGGTGCGGTCGACAATCTCGGCGGCGAAGTGCTCGCCTGGATACTCGCCAACATGAAGCAGGGCGGAACGGTCGCAAGCGTCGGCTTGGCTGCCGATTCGCGCCTTACGACGACCGTGATGCCGTTTATTCTTCGTGGCGTTCAACTTCTCGGCGTGAACAGCTCGGAGTGCCCGATGCCGCTGCGGCAGAAATTGTGGGATCGACTGGCAAACGAGTGGCGGCCGACGCGAGTCCAGTCCAAGGTCGTGACCATCGATTTCGCCGACCTTCCGACACATTTCGACGCGTTCCTCAAGGGCATGGTACGCGGCAGAACCGTGGTCCGCGTCGGTGCCGACACCGCGGGGCTTTGATACGTCGCCGGCTCTGCCCTTGGCGCCGTCCTACGCGGAGACCCACCGCCGCTCTCTTGCCGATCGCGACGCGTTCTGGCGCGAGCGCGCCGCGCTGATCGACTGGCAGACGCCGTTTTCGCAGGTACTCGATTACAGCAAGCCGCCGTTCGCGCGCTGGTTCGTGGGGGGCAGGACCAATCTCTGCCACAACGCCATCGATCGCCATCTCGCCACGCGGCGAAGCCAGCCCGCGCTGGTGTTCATATCTACCGAGACCGGGCAGCGCACGACCTTTACCTACGGCGAGCTCCACGCCCAGGTCAATACTTTTGCCGCGATTCTGATAGCCCAGGGCGTCGGCAAGGGTGACCGGGTCCTGATCTACATGCCGATGATCCCGGAGGCGGTATTCGCCATGCTGGCGACGGTGCGCATCGGCGCCATCCACTCGGTGGTGTTCGGCGGCTTTGCGGCTGCGAGCCTGGCTACGCGCATCGACGACGCAACGCCGAAAATTCTGATCGCCGCCGACGCCGGCATGCGCGGCGGAAAGGTCGTGCCGTACCGTCACCTCGTCGACGAAGCCTTGGGTCTCACGCGGCATCCCCCGGCGTCCGTGCTCATCATCGACCGCAAGCTCGAACCCGCGACCGCGGGCGGCGCCGTTCGGCACCTGGATTACGCGACGCTCGCGAAGCAGCACGCGGGGGCGAGTGTCGCGTGCGAGTGGCTGGAATCCTCGGAGCCTTCGTACATCCTCTACACCTCTGGCACGACCGGCAATCCCAAAGGCATCCAGCGCGACACCGGTGGGTACGCGGTTGCGTTGACGGCATCGATGCGCGACATCTTCTGCGTTGCGCCGAACGAGACGATTTTCACCACCAGCGACATCGGCTGGGTCGTCGGACACTCCTACATCGTGTACGCGCCGCTGCTCAATGGCTCGACTACGATCATGTACGAAGGGCTGCCGATCAGGCCCGACCCCGGCATCTGGTGGCAGATCGTCGCGGAGTATCGGGTGCGGACCATGTTCACGTCGCCGACTGCGATACGCGTGCTGAAAAAGCAGGACACGTCGTTCATGAAGAACGTCGACTTGTCCTCGCTGCGCTACCTCTTTCTCGCGGGCGAGCCGCTCGACGAGCCCACGGCGCACTGGGCCGCGGACGCGCTGGGCGTCGCCATCGTCGACAACTACTGGCAAACCGAGAGCGGCTGGCCGATCCTGTCCGCGCAGCCCGGCATCGAGGACACGCCGCGCAAGTTCGGCAGTCCGTCCTTTCCCACGTGCGGCTACGACGTGAGACTGCTGGACGAAGTGACCGGCGCGGAAGTCGGCAGTGGCCAGAAAGGTGTCCTGGCGATCGTGCCTCCCCTTCCACCCGGGTGCATGACCACCGTATGGGGCGACGATCGCCGCTTTGTCGAGACGTATTTTTCGACCTTTCCGGAACGTGTCGCCTATTCGACGTTCGACTGGGCCACGCGCGACCCGGATGGATATTACTTTCTGCTCGGCCGCACCGACGATGTGATCAACGTCGCGGGCCACCGGCTGGGAACGCGCGAGATCGAGGAAGCCGTGCAAGCGCACCCCGGCATTGCCGAAGTCGCCGTGGTCGGCGTCGCCGATTCAGTGAAGGGCCAGGTGCCGGTCGCATTCGTCGTGGTCAAGGATCCGGCGTCGGTCGCCTCCGCGGAGAACATCTCGCGCATGAGCAAGGAGGTCATGGACACGGTCGATCGGGAGCTCGGTGCGATTGCGCGACCGGACAAGGTGCATTTCGTTTCCATGCTGCCCAAGACGCGTTCCGGAAAACTCCTGCGCCGTGCGATACAGGCCATCGCCGAGGGGCGGGACCCGGGCGACATCACGACTATCGAAGACCCGGTCGCGCTGGAACTGATCACGCAGGCACTGGCCCCGCAGCGCGATGCGCGCCAGGGATAAGATGGCAATCCTCTCGCGCCAGAACATGTCCAGGCTCTCACCCTCGGCACCACACACACCGCTCGCGATCGTCAGCCGCGGCGACGCGACCGAAAGCGTGCATTACGGATCGGTGGCGGTGGTCGATGGCGAAGGCCGGCTCCTTTTTTCGGCAGGCGACTCCGAGTTCCTGACCACGACGCGGAGCGCCTTGAAACCGCTTCAGGCGTTGCCCTTCGTTGCCGGAGGCGGTGTCGAGCGTTTTGGATTTTCCCTGCGGCAGGTCGCGCTGATGTGCGCCAGTCACTCGGGCGAGCCGCGTCACGTCGAGGCTGTAGCCGACATGCTTACTCGCATCGGGTGCGTGCCGGAACAACTGCTTTGCGGCATCCATCCGCCGCTGTACTACGCGGCGCACGACGAGGCCCCGCGTGCCGGCGCCAAGTTCTCGACGCTGCACCACAACTGCTCCGGCAAGCACAGCGGAATGCTGGCTTATTGCCGGCAATGCGGGCTGCCCTTCGACGAATACGTCGCGTTCGACCATCCTCTGCAGCAGGCGATACGCACGGCCGTGGCACACCTTACCGGCGTCGCCGAATCTGATCTCGTGGCGGGAGTCGATGGCTGCTCGGCGCCCAATTATGCGGTACCGCTTTCGCGCCTGGCCTTCGCCTACGCGCGACTCGCGGGAGAGCGCGAAGACGTGCGTTACGGCACGGCGCCGTCCAGGCTCGCGGATGCCATGCGCGAGCATCCGGAAATGGTCTCGGGCGAAAGGCGCAACGACCTGGCGCTGATGCGTGCCGGACGCGGCGCGTGGATCACCAAAGTCGGTGCCGAAGGCGTCCAGGCGCTGGGGCTTCGCGGCAAGGGCTGGGGCGTGGCCATCAAGGTGGTCGACGGGAATGCCCGCGGACTGCACCCGGCGACCGTCGCGGTGCTCGATCAGCTCGGACTCCTGGACGACGTGCAGCGAGCGGAGCTTTCAGGCTGGGGAGAACCGACGATACGCAATTACCGGGGCATCGTTACCGGGAAGGTCTCGCCGGTCCTCGACCTCGAGGCGCGCGGCTGAATTCAAACACCCGTAAAGCCGCTTTGCAGACTGAACTAACCGGGGTTCGGGCGGTCTAGGAAGCAGACTCCCGTTACGGCATGCCGGACCACCGGACGGCTCGGCTATACTGCCGGCGGGTGTCGCGCCCACCGTGTGCGGTGAAGCGATAATAACGAATGAACCAGGGACCGCCCGCGGATGGCTGACCGCGAAGTAGATCAGCAGCTGGTGGAGCGTGCGCAGCGGGGTGACAAGCGTGCCTTCGAGCTGCTGGTATTGAAATACCAGCGCAAGTTGGGACGGCTGCTGTCGCGGCTGGTGCGCGACCCAGCAGAGGTCGAGGACGTGACGCAGGAGGCGTTTATCAAAGCCTACCGCGCGCTTCCGAGCTTTCGTGGAGATAGTGCGTTTTATACGTGGTTGTACAGAATCGCGATCAACACCGCCAAGAATTACCTGGTCGCGATGGGAAGACGGGCACCGACGTCGACCGGATTCGACAATGAGGAGGCGGAGAACTTTGAAGATGCCGAGCAGCTGCGCGATTCGGCGACGCCGGAAGACGAGCTGCACGGCAAGCAGATAGCGAACACCGTCAACAAGGCGATGGACGCGTTGCCCGAAGAGCTTCGCACGGCGATAACGCTGCGCGAAATCGAAGGCCTGAGCTATGACGAGATTGCCAACGTGATGAATTGTCCGATTGGCACGGTGCGCTCCCGGATCTTCAGGGCGCGCGAAGCGATCGCGGCCGAGCTGCGGCCGCTCTTGGGGACCGACAAGGACCGGAGATGGTGATGGGCAAATTGCAGGGTGCGCCGGGCGACGATCTCGCCTCAGGCGCGATGAAGGCGAAGGCAGAGAAAATCTCGCTGCTGGTGGATAGTGAACTCGATGCCGAGCACGTGGAGGGTGTCTGTGTCTGCCTCCGCGACGCGAGCTCGATCACGACGTGGGTTTGCTACCACGTGATCGGCGATGCGCTTCGTGGCTCGAGCGCGATCATGCCGGGTTTTGCGGCACGCTTCGCTGAAAAGCTTGCCGCGGAGCCGACGGTGCTGTCGCCGCCGCGACGACGACCCGCTCCCGCGGCGATAGCCTGGGCCGCCGCAGCAACTGTCGCCGCGGCCAGCGTCGTTGGCTGGGTCGCAATGACGACCCTGCCGGCCGGCGACGGATCCATGCCTGCCGCGATCGCGACGGCCAAGCTGGCGGCGACGGTGCGTGCTGCCGATACGCGCCCTGCAATCGACAACGAGTATCTGCTCGTCCATCAGGAATACTCGCCGACCACGGCCATCCAGGGCGCAAGACCCTATCTTCGCTCGGTCGCCGCCACCGATCCGGATGCGCGCCCGTAGGATGCCGGCGGCTTCGCGCCGCCGGTTGGGCGGTTTGAGCGTACTGAGCGGATTCGTCCGCGTGGGCTGCCGTGCAGGGCTCGTCGCGGTATCGCTGGTGGCTGTTCCGGCCGCGTTCGGTCAGGACGCCGGGGCCTGGCTCCAACGCGCCGCGAATGCCGCCCGCACTCTCAATTATGCCGGCACCATCGTCTACGAGCACGGCGGTAGGGTCGAGACCTCGCATCTGGTCCACCTGCTCGACGCGGGCAGCGAGTTCGAAAAGCTCACCAACCTCGATGGCCCGGCGCGCGAGGTCATCCGCAACAACGATCTGGTTCGCTGCTATTACCCCGACGCCAAGATCATCCGGATCGAACCGCGGTCTTTCCGCAACGCGTTCCCCTCGCTCCTGCCGCAGCAATTGAATGCCCTCGCGGCGCATTATTTTTTCCGCAAGGGAGAGTTGGCGCGCATTGCCGGCCTCGACACCCAGGCCTTCATTTTCGAGCCCAAGGACGGCCTTCGCTATGGTCACAAGTTCTGGGCCGACGCCGCCACCGGCTTGCTGCTCAAGGCGCGCCTGCTCAACGAAAACAACGAGTCGATCGAGCAATTTCTGTTCACCGACATCCAGATCGGCATCAAGATCGACCGCGAACTGGTCAAGGCACCCTTCGCTGGCACGCCGGCGGATTGGCAGGTGCGGGAGTCGCCTCCCGGCGAAGTGAAGCCGGAGGAGACCGGATGGTTGGTGAAGGATCTGCCGGCAGGCTTCTCCAAGATCGTCGAGGGCTTCCGTACACTGCGTGGCAAGAGTGCCCCGGTCGCCCATCTGGTGTTTTCCGACGGACTGGTCGCGATTTCGGTGTTTGTCGAACCGGCGCCGCCGACACCGCAGCCCGTCGGCCTCTCGCATCAGGGCGGGATCAACGTCTATAGCCGGCAGCTCGACGACTACCTCGTCACCGTTCTCGGCGAGGCGCCCGGCGCGACGGTGCGCCAGATTGCGTATTCGGTAGCGCATCGATAGCGCGCTGCGACAACGTTGGATTTCGTTAGGGAAACGGCATGAAACTACGCATCTGGACAACGCTGGGAACGCTGCTTGGCGTCCTCTGGTTCTCTCCCGCCGTGCCCGCGCAGGTAGGAAGAGGCTTGCCTGATTTTACCGAGCTCTATGAACAGCAGGGGCCGACCGTAGTCAGCATCGACGTCACCCAGAAATCGCGCCACTCGGCGATGCCGGAGCTCTCCGAGGACGATCCGTTTTACGAGTTCTTCCGCCGCTTCGGCCAGATTCCACGAAACACGCCACGCCCTCGCGACCTAGAACAGCAATCGACCGGATCTGGATTCATCCTGTCAGCCGACGGGTATATCTTGACCAACGCCCACGTCGTCGACGAAGCGAGCGAGGTTTCGGTGAAGCTGACCGACAAGCGTGAATTCAAAGCCAAGGTCATCGGCTCCGACAAGCGCACCGATGTCGCGCTGCTGAAGATCGAAGCCACCGGCTTGCCCAAGGTAACCATCGGCGATCCGGAGAAGCTCAAGGTCGGCGAATGGGTCGCCGCGATCGGCAAGCCGTTCGGACTCGAAAACACCATCACGGCGGGCATCGTCAGCGCCAAGGGACGTGAGCTGCCGAACGAGAACCTGGTGTCCTTTATCCAGACCGACGTTCCGATCAATCCCGGCAACTCCGGCGGCCCGCTGTTCAATCTCAAGGGCGAGGTGGTCGGCGTCAACTCGATGATCTACAGCAGGACAGGAGGCTCGATGGGCCTCGCGTTCGCGATCCCGATCGACGTTGCCGTCAATGTCACCAAGCAAATTCAGGAGAAAGGTCGCGTGACCCGCAGCCGGATCGGGGTACAGATCCAGGAAGTCAGCCGCGAAACCGCCGACGCGTTCGGGCTCACGAAGGCCTCCGGCGCTTTGGTGAACTCGGTCGAGAAGGGAGGCCCCGCGGACAAGGCCGGCATCGAGCAAGGCGATATCATCGTCAAGGTCGATGGACGTGCAGTGAATTCGTCCGCGGAGTTGCCGCGCATCATCACCGCGATCAAGCCTGGCACCAAGATCGTGCTGCAGGTCTGGCACAAGGGCGCGAGCAAGGATGTCGCCGTCACCGTCGCGGAACTGAAGGAAGACGATGGCGCCAACCCTGCACGGAAGGCACCCGCGGGCAAGGACAAGGAAAAGGCCAAGCCAAACCGCATGGGCTTGTCGCTGACTGATCTGAGCGACGAGCAGAAAAAAGACCTCGAGATCAAGAACGGCGTCGGCGTCGAGGACATCACCGGCACTGCGCGCGGCGACATCCAGCCGGGCGACGTGATCCTCGCGATCATCAACCGCGGCGCGACCATCGAGGCGAAAAGCGCGGACCAGCTCAATGCGCAGATCGCCAAGCTGGAGAAGGGCACGTCGGTAACCTTCCTGCTCCGGCGCGGCGACCGTCAGTTCTATTCGACGATCAAGCTGGGCAACGGGAGCGAGTAAGAGGGAGCTCGGCGCGTTGGCCGCCCGGGAGAACCACGCGCAGCGCCTGACGCTGCTCGTTCGGGCTTATTGCCACCTCTGCGACGACATGCGCGACGCGCTGGCGCCGCTGGCGGCAAGGTTCGGATGGACGATCGAAGAGCTCGACATCGACGCCGACTCCGTCCTCGAAAAACGCTGGAGCGACAGCGTTCCGGTCCTCCTCGCCGGCGATCGGGAGCTATGCCGCTACCGGATCGACGAGGCGGCAGTGACTGCATTTCTTTTTGGCGAGGGGGCCGCAAAGTCGCGCTGATCGGTGGAATCGGCTAAAATTCAAGCTGTTCCGGCGCAAATAGCCACCAAAAGCAGAGCCAGATAGCCGAGCCACATGAGGCAAGGGGCACTTCGCGTGCCCCTTTGTTTTGATTGGGCCCGGAGCGATCGGACCCCATGAGCGCAGTGCAGCACATCCGAAATTTCTCGATCATTGCCCACATCGACCACGGCAAGTCGACGCTCGCCGACCGCTTCATTCAACGCTGCGGCGGGCTTGCAGACCGCGAGATGGAAGCACAGGTCCTGGACACCATGGATCTCGAGCGCGAGCGCGGCATTACCATCAAGGCGCAAACGGCGGCGCTTACCTACGTCGCGCGCGATGGTTCGAGCTATGAGCTCAACCTGATCGACACGCCGGGTCATGTCGATTTCGCGTACGAGGTCTCGCGCTCGCTTGCCGCCTGCGAGGGTGCGCTGCTGGTCGTCGACGCGTCGCAGGGCGTCGAGGCGCAGACGGTTGCCAATTGCTACACCGCGACCGAGCAGGGCGTCACCGTGGTTCCGGTACTGAACAAGATTGATTTGCCGTCCGCGGACCCCGACCGGGTGATCACCGAGATCGAGGACATCATCGGCATTCCCGCGCACGACGCGATTCTTGCCAGCGCCAAGACCGGCGAGGGCGTCGACGATATCCTGGAGGCGGTGATCGCGCGCATTCCCCCGCCCAAAGGCGACCCGTCGTCGCCGCTTCAGGCCCTGATCATCGATTCCTGGTTCGACAACTACGTCGGTGTGGTCATGCTTGTCCGCGTGATGCAGGGCACGCTCAAGCCGCGCGACAAGATATTGCTGATGGCAACCGGCGCGATTTACAACTGCGAGCAGGTCGGCGTTTTTACGCCCAAGGCAGTGTCGCGCGATGAGCTTTCCGCGGGCGGCGTCGGCTTCATCGTCGCCGGCATCAAGGAAATTCACGCGGCAAAGGTCGGCGATACGGTGACGCTTGCGGGGCGCCCGGCGACGTCTGCGCTGCCGGGCTTCAAGAACGTCAAGCCACAAGTGTTCGCCGGCCTCTACCCGGTCGAATCCAATCAGTACGAAGCACTGCGCAACGCGCTCGACAAGCTGAAGCTCAACGATGCGTCGTTGCACTACGAGCCGGAAGTCTCGCAGGCGCTGGGGTTCGGTTTCCGTTGCGGCTTCCTCGGTCTCCTGCACATGGAGATCGTGCAGGAACGCCTCGAGCGCGAGTACGACATGGATCTGATCACGACCGCGCCAACGGTCATCTACCAGGTCTTGCTTCGCGACGGAACGCTGCTGGAGATCGAGAATCCGTCGAAGCTGCCCGATCTGTCCCGGGTCGAGGAAATTCGAGAGCCGATCATCACCACCACGATACTGATGCCGCAGGAATACGTGGGTCCGGTGATAACGCTCTGCACGGAGCGCCGCGGCCAGCAGAAGAACATGCAATACCTTGGCCGCCAGGTCATGCTGACCTACGAGCTGCCACTGGCCGAGGTGGTGATGGATTTCTTCGACCGCCTCAAGTCCGTCTCGCGCGGGTACGCCTCGCTCGACTACGAATTCAAGGAGTTCAGCGCCGCCGACGTGGTCAAGCTCGACATCCTGATCAACGGTGAGCGCGTCGACGCGCTATCGGTGATGGTGCATCGCTCGGTCGCCCAGCATCGCGGCCGCCAGGTGGTGTCGAAGATGCGTTCATTGATCCCGAGACAGATGTTCGACGTGGCAATCCAGTCGGCGATCGGCGCCCAGATCATTGCCCGCGAATCGGTCAAGGCCATGCGCAAGAACGTGCTCGCCAAGTGCTACGGCGGTGACATCACGCGCAAGAAGAAGCTCCTCGAGAAGCAGAAGGCGGGCAAAAAGCGGATGAAGGCGGTCGGAAGCGTCGAAATTCCGCAGGAGGCCTTCCTCGCGATTCTCCAAGTCGGCGAGAAATGAGACGAATCGCCAGTTTCGGGGTGCGGGCGGCCGGAAGGGGGGCATACGGCCGGGCGCGCTTGTGGGAACATCGCACCTCGCCCGCGATCGGTCGCCGACCGGCGGCGTCGCAGAGTACTCACTGATCAACGACTAGCGAGACGCATCGACACATGAACTTCGCCCTCATCCTGTTCTTGCTCACGGTTGTGACCGGACTGATCGTTCTGGTCGACCGCCTGGTGTTGGCGCGGAACCGCGCCGCCAGCGAACCGGAGCCGTGGTGGATCGAATATCCAAAAAGTTTTTTCCCGGTTCTCCTGATCGTCTTTCTGTTGCGCTCGTTCATCGCCGAGCCGTTCAAGATCCCGAGCTCCTCGATGCGGCCGACACTCGAGGTCGGCGATTTCATCCTGGTCAATAAATTCGCATACGGCATTCGGCTGCCGATCATCGAGAAAAAGATCATTTCACTGGGCGAGCCGCAGCGCGGCGACGTCATCGTGTTCCGATACCCGGTCGTTCCCTCGCAGGATTTCATCAAGCGTCTGGTCGGTCTGCCCGGGGACGAGGTCGTCTATCGCGACAAGAAGATTACCGTCAATGGCATCCCGTGGCCGCAGACTCCGGATGGCGCCTATGGCTACCTCGAGGGCCTGAGCTATGCGACGACGGAGCGATTTATCGAGCGCGCGGGCGATCGCGAGCATGCCATCGCCCAGAATCCGGCGATGCAACCCGTCTATCCGAACAATGTGCGCCAGTTCCCCGGGCGGGAGAACTGCGTTTACAATGACCGAGGATTCACCTGCAAGGTACCCGCCGGCAACTATCTGATGATGGGCGACAATCGGGACAACAGCGACGACAGCCGATATTGGGGCTTCGTCCCCGATGACCACATCCGGGGCAAGGCGTTTTTCATCTGGTTCAACTGGGACGACATCAGCAGCCTCGCGTTCAAGCGTATCGGCAGCAGTATTCGCTGAGGGGAGAAAAGATGCGCAATCGACAGCGGCAAGGCGGTCTCACGATGACCGGGTTCATCTTCACGGCCATTGTCGTGGTGACCGTGGTGATGATCGGGTTTCGCATCATGCCCTCCTATATCGAATATTTTTCGGTGCAAAAGATCTTGGCCAAGACGCTCGAAGATTCGAAGCAGGGGTTTTCGCTGTATCAGTTTCGCCGTGACTTCGATCTGAAGGCAGGCGCCGACTATATCGACTCGGTTCAAGGCAGCGACGTCGAAGTGGCCAAGGACGGCAACAACCTGGTAGCCACTGCGGCGTGGACAAGAACGCTTCACCTCGTCGGCAACGTAAGCTTGCTGCTCGAATTCGAGGCCACGGCGACGAAGTAGGCGCGCCTCTCTCGATGTCCAGCGACCGGCTTCCTGCGCTCGGTCACGACTTCCGGCAACCGGAGCTGCTCCGCCAGGCGTTGACCCATCGCAGTTTCGGCGCGGATCATAACGAGCGCCTCGAATTCATCGGCGACAGCGTGCTCAATTGCGCCATCGCTCTGACGCTGTATCGTCGTTTCCCGCAGTTTCCCGAAGGGGAGCTGTCCCGGGTGCGTGCGAATCTGGTCAACAAGGAGACGCTGCATCGGCTTGCCCAATCGCTAGCGCTCGGAAAATCCGTTCGATTGGGCGAAGGGGAGCTCAAAAGTGGTGGCGCTACGCGGCCGTCGATTCTGGCCGATACGCTCGAAGCGCTGTTCGGCGCGATCCTGCTCGACGGTGGATTCGACGCCGCGCAAGGCGCAATCCTTCGCGTGTACGAGCAGGAACTGGATCGTCTCGACCCCGGCGAGCTGACGAAAGATCCGAAAACGCGCCTCCAGGAATTGCTTCAGGGCAAGCGCCTGCCGGTGCCCGAATACGCGATCGTGAACGTGACTGGCGAGGCGCACATGCAGACATTCGAAGTCATATGCCGCGTTCCCGCGCTGGGCATCGAAGCCACCGGAAGCGGCGCAAGCCGTCGATCCGCCGAACAAGCGGCCGCCGCCGGGGCCTATGAGCAAGCGGCGCGTGGCTGATTTTTTCACGGACCAAGCGCCGCGCCCCACGGCGCCCAGCCGCGCTTTCCGATGCGGCCAGGTGGCAATCGTCGGGCGTCCCAACGTGGGCAAGTCGACGCTGCTCAACGCACTGGTCGGCGCCCGGATCAGCATCACTTCGAAAAAGCCGCAGACGACGCGGCACCGCGTCCTGGGTATTCTGACGACATCGGAAGAACAGTGCATCTTCGTCGATACCCCCGGCTATCAGACGCTGCACGGATCGCTGCTGAACGATCGAATGAATCGCGCGGTTCGCGAAAGCCTGAGGGAAACCGACGTTATCGTCGTTGTATTGGAAGCGGGAAGGCTGACGGACGCAGATCGCGCGGTGCTGTCGCTGTTGCCCACGGCGGTGCCGGTGATCGCCGCGGTCAACAAAGTCGACCGGCTGAAGGACAAGACATCACTGTTGCCTTTTTTCGCACAGCTTTCATCGATCAGCGACTTTGCCGCGATCGTCCCGATCAGCGCCGAAAAGCGCTGGCAGCTCGACGACCTTCTGGCCGAGATTGCCGCGCGGCTGCCGGCAGGCGTTGCGCGCTATGCCGAAGACGAGCTCACCGATCGCGACGAGCGCTTTCTCGCCTCGGAATACATCAGGGAGAAAATCTTTCGCGCCCTCGGCGAAGAAGTTCCGTACGCGACCAGTGTCGGCATCGACTCGTTCGAACATGCCGGCGATCTCCGCCGCATCCATGCAACTGTCTACGTGGACAAGGCCAGCCATCGTGCGATGCTGGTCGGCGAAGGCGGACTGCGCATGAAAGCCATGGCCAGTGCCGCGCGGCGCGACATGGAGCGGCTGTTCGGAGGCAGGGTCTTTCTCGAAGTCTGGGTTCGCGTCAAAAGCGGCTGGGCCGACGACAAGCGCATGCTCGACCAGCTCGGCTACTGACGACGAGATAGCCACGGTGACAAGCGCGTGAGAAACCCGCGAGAAAGGCGCGACGATCAGCCGGCATTCGTTCTGCACGCGCATCCCTACCGCGAAACGAGCCTCATCGTCGAAGCGCTTACCGCGGATTACGGCCGCGTCGCACTGGTGGCGCGCGGCGCAAAACGGCCGCGTTCGGAGTTGCGCGGAATCCTGCAGGCATTCCAGCCGCTGACTTTATCGTGGTCGGGCGCGGGCGAGATCAAGACGCTGATCCGGGCCGAATGGCGCGGTGGCTTGCCTCTCGTTTCGGGCTCGGCCTTGCTTTGCGGCTTCTATCTCAATGAGCTGCTGCTCAAGATGCTGCCGCGCGAAGACGCGCATCCCCAGCTCTTTCGCGACTACCAGAGCACGCTTGGCAAGCTCGCCGCCGGGGCCGAGCAGGCGCCCGCGCTGCGCCAATTCGAGGTCCAGCTGCTCGCACAGCTCGGCTATGCGCTGCCGCTCACGCACGAGGTCGACAGCGGCCTGCCGGTGGACCCCGGCGCACGGTATTATTACGCATTCGATCGCGGGCCGCGGATCGCAGCGTCGGAGCCGGGGCGGCGCTATCCGCTGGTTCGCGGCACCACTTTGCTGGCGCTGGCGCAGCAGGACTTCAGCGCGCCGGATGCCGCCGCCGAAGCAAAACGCCTCATGCGCGAGGTTCTCGACCATTACCTCGAGCGGCGCGACATATTCAGCAGGCGCGTCGTGCGCGATCTTCAGGCGCTCGACGAGATCACCGATGAGGACAGTTATTCATGATCGAGCTCGGCGTCAACATCGACCATGTCGCGACGTTGCGCCAGGCGCGGCGCTCCTATGAGCCTGACCCGGTTTGGGCGGCGGTCGAGGCGCACCTCGGCGGCGCCGATGGCATCACCGTTCACTTGCGCGAGGACCGACGCCACATCCAGGACCACGATGTCCGGCGTTTGCGCGAGTTGGTGCATATCAAGCTCAACCTCGAAATGGCGGCGACCGACGAGATGGTCGCCATAGCGCGCGCGCTCAAGCCCGAAATGGCGATGCTCGTGCCCGAAGGTCGGCAGGAGATCACGACCGAAGGTGGTCTCGACGTCGCAAGCCAGGAGCCGCGCCTGAAGTCGGTGGTTGCGACGCTGGCCGACGCAGGCATCACGACCAGCGTCTTCATCGACGCCTTGCCGGAGCAGGTCGTCGCCGCGGCGCGGATCGGAGCCAAGGTCTGCGAGGTACATACCGGCCCGTATGCGCACGCGTTTCACGCCAAGGGGCGCGATCGCGAGAGCCCGGCGGTGGTCGCCGAGCTCGCCAAGGTTCGCGACGCGGGCGCTGCCATTCGCGCGCTGGGCATGCGCTTCAACGCCGGACACGCGCTCAACTACTTCAACGTTCAGGCGGTCGCGGCGCTTCCCGGAGTGAGCGAGCTGCATATCGGCCACGCCATCGTCAGCCGCTCGCTGTTCGTCGGCTTGCGCGAGGCCGTTCGGCAGATGAAGAGTTTGATGCGCGAAGCCGCGGTACATTTCGACTGAAGCAGGATCGAGTGTCTTCAGTGTCGACTTCAACTGCGCGGAGCCAGGCGAATACGCTTCCGCGTGGCCCGGTGATGCTCGATGTCGTTGGCACTGAGCTTGGCCACGAGGATAGCGAGCGCCTCGCGCATCCGCTGGTCGGCGGCGTGATCCTGTTCGCGCGCAACTACGAATCGCCAACGCAGCTCAGCTCTCTTACCGACGCAATCCTCGATCTTCGCGATCCACATCTGCTGATCGCGGTCGACCACGAAGGCGGCCGTGTTCAACGCTTTCGCGACGGCTTTACCGCACTGCCGCCAATGCGCACGCTGGGCCACCTCTGGGATTTCGATGCCCGGCAGGCCGTCGACGAAGCGGAGCAGTGCGGGCGTGTCATCGCGTCGGAGCTCGGTGCGCGTGGCATCGACTTCAGCTTTACGCCGGTGCTCGACCTCGATTACGGACAAAGCTCGGTGATCGGAAATCGCGCCTTCCATCGCAATCCCGACGCGGTCGCGCAGCTCGCCGGTGCGCTGTGCCGCGGCCTGCGCGCCTTCGGCATGGCCGCGGTCGGAAAGCATTTTCCCGGCCACGGATTCGTGGCTGCGGATTCGCACGATGAAACGCCGATTGACGAGCGCGCGCTCGCGCTGCTGGAAGAAGACGATTTGTTGCCTTTCGCGGCGCTTATCGGCGATGGCCTCGAGGGCGTCATGCCGGCGCACGTCCTGTATCCGGCCATCGATTCAAGCCCGGCGGGATTCTCGGATCTCTGGCTCCGAACCATACTGCGGGAGCGGATGGGGTTCGACGGCATGGTTTTCAGCGACGATTTGTCGATGGCCGGCGCCGGCGGCGCGGGTGATGTCGTCGCGCGCGCGGACGCCGCGCTGGCGGCGGGCTGCGACATGGTCCTCGTCTGCAACGACGCGCCGGCCGCCGACCTCCTCCTCTCGCGCTGGCAGCCGGCGACGAATCCCGCTCTGGAGCGGCGCACGGCGCGCATGGAACGGCGCCGCTAGCACCCATCGTTGCCGCGAAAGCGGGAACCCAGTGTACGTCGCCCTTCGGGCTCGTTTTCGCGGGTACGAGGGAATGAGGAGATTACGGCGTTATAGATGCTCGTTAGGTTCAGTCCAGCCTGAGGCATGCCGTCGCGGAAAAACGCTCTCCCGCGATATCGATCTCATAACGTGCCGCCAGCCATTCGTCATCGCCGAGCGGCCGGCCCGCACGAACATAACCCATCGCCAGAGCGCGTCCGTGCTTGCGGCTGTAGCCTGCCGACGTGAGCTCGCCGACACTGTGTTCGTTCATGAGAATGGGTTCGCCACCCCATGGAAATGCATCCGGCTCGTCAAGACGAAACAGCAACAATTTCTTGTGCACACCGTCGGCTTGTTGGCGCAGCAGCGCGCTACGGCCGATGAAATCCACGTGCTTGTCGAGCGTGACGGCGTAGCCGAGTCCCGCCTCCCAGGGCGTTTCGTCGGGTCCGAGCTCAGCGCCCCACGCACGCCTGCCGGCTTCGATGCGAAGCGCGTCAATCGTGTAGTACCCGGCGTCGCGAAGGCCGAGGTCCGCGCCGGCGGCCTGCAGCGCGTCGTAGAGCGTCACGCACTGGTCGGTGGAAACACAGAGCTCGTACCCGGCGCCGCCGATGTAGCTCATGCGCGCCGCGCGCGCGCGCGCATAGCCGACGTCGATTTCGCGCGTGGTCGAGAAGGGAAGGGCTTCGCGGGAAAGATCGTCGGCGGAAACGCGCGCGAGGAGCTCGCTCGATTTCGGGCCCACGACCGAGATGACCGAATACGCGCTGGTAACGTCGAAGAGCGCGGCAAACTCGTCCTCGCCGATGTGCTTGCCGATCCAGTCGGCGTCGCGCGTCGTTTGGGCGGAGCCGGTCAGTATGAAAAACGTGTCCGACGCAATGCGCGTGACCGTGAGATCGCTCTCGAAACCTCCGCGCTCGTTCAGCATCGCGGTATACACCATGCGACCGGGCGCTACATCCATATCGCGGGCGCACAGACGCTGCAATACCGCGAGGGCATCTCGCCCTTTGAGGAGCAGCTTCGAAAACGAAGTCTGATCGAAGATCACGACGTCTTCACGCGCAGCGCGCTGCTCGTCGAGAACGAAAGGCAGCCAGCCGGGTGTGTCGAGCGTCGGTGGGGCCTCCATCGCGCCTGCCGGCAGGAAGTAGTTGGCGCGCTCCCAATTCAGCTTGCTGCCGAAGACCGCACCCTTCAGCTTCAGCCGGTCGTAAAGCGGTGAGCGACGCAGCGGTCGTACGGTATTGAGCTCTTCGCGCGGCCAGCGCATCGCGTAGTGCAGCCCCAAGGTTTCCGCGGTGCGGTCGTGCAGGTGCGCACGGTTGGCGTGAAACGGCGCGAATCGTCGGATGTCGACGTCCCATAGATCGACTGGGGCCTCCCCGCCGACGATCCATTCCGCCATCAGTCGGCCGGCGCCGCCAGCATTCGCAATGCCCGCAGAATTGAATCCCGCGCAGACAAAATAGCGACGTAATTCCGGCGCTTCGCCGAGCAGAAAGTTGCCATCGACGGTGAAGCTTTCCGGGCCATTCAGCAACATCTTGATCTCGGCAGTTTCCAGACACGGCGTCCGGTGAATCGCATTCGTCATCAAGGGCTCGAACTGGTCCCAATCCTCGGGCAGCAGCTGAAACTCGAATCGCTCGGGAATGCTCGGCACGTTCCATGGCTTGGCGACCGGTTCGAATCCGCCCATGACCAGCCCGCCGACTTCTTCCTTGTAGTAGATGTAGCCGTCGGGATCGCGCATCACCGGCAAATCCGGATGGACGCCGGGAATCGGTCGGGTGACGACGTAGAAATGCTCGGCCGCGAACAACGGCACGCTGACCCCGGCAAGCTTTCCGAATTCGCGCGCCCATTGACCCCCGCAGTTCACCAGACTCTCGCACCGCAGATCATGTTCATCGCCGCCGTGACGATAGCGCACGCCGGCAACGGCGCCCCTGGAGATCGTGACGCCCGTGACTTGTGCATCCTCGAGGATGCGTGCGCCCCGGAGGCGCGCGCCCTTCGCGAGCGATTGCGTCAGATCGGTAGGATTGGCCTTGCCGTCACCGGGAATCCAGACCGCGCCGGAAAGGTCGTCGGTGCGCAACAACGGATAGATATCGCCTGCTTCAGCGGGACTGATGAATTCGAATTCAATCCCGAAGCTTCTTGCCCGTGCCATCTGCCGCTTGAGGAGCTTGAGTCGCTCGGGGGTCTTGGCCACGTTGAGACTGCCGCACTGTTTCCAGCCGGTGGCGAGGCCCGTCTCGGCCTCGAGCGTCGAATACAGCTCGATGCCGTAACGGCTCATCCGCGTCGCATTGCGCGTCGAGCGCAACTGCCCGACCAGGCCCGCGGCGTGCCACGTCGTTCCGCAGGTGAGCTTGCCCTGTTCGAGGAGCACGACATCGGTGCATCCGAGCTTGGTGAGATGGTACGCGGTGCTCGCACCCGCAATGCCGCCGCCGACGATGACGACCTGAGCGTGACCCGGAAGCGGAGCCGGCATGAACGCCTGGTCCTAGCCGAGCTTCAACGCGGCGATGCCGGCGACGACGCTGGCTGCACCGGCCAGCCGGCGCCAGCCAAATCCTTCCTTGAGCCAGAGCGAACCGAGCAATGCCGCGAACAGCACCGAGGTTTCCCGCAGCGCGGCAACTGCGGCGATCGGCGCGCGCGTCATGGCCCAAAGCACGATGCCGTACGCGGCGAGACTGCACCCGCCGCCCACGAGTCCTATCCGCAAGCTGCCGCGCAGATAGGCAAGCGCAGGCCGGCCACGCCTTACGAGCACCCACACCATGAATGGAATGCCCTCGAGGAAGATCAGCCAGGTGACGTAAGCTATTGCGTTGCCGGACGCTCGTGCTCCGGCGCCGTCGACCAGTGTGTACGCGGCAATGATGCATGCGTTGGCGAACGCCCAGTATGCGGCTGCCCGGGAATGGGCCCGTCGCTGAACGAAGGCGATGCTGACGATCCCCAGCGAGATCAGCGCGATGCCGACACTCATCTGCACGCTCGGCAACTCGCGCAGCACGATGGTCCCCAGGATCGTGACCAGGAGCGGGGCCGTTCCGCGCATCAGCGGGTAGGCAAACGACAGGTCGCCGGTTCGGTAGGCCTGCGACAAGGTGACGTAGTAGCCGAAATGGATCGCCGATGACGCGGCGATATAGGGCCACGCACTGCCGGGCGGAAACGGAACCAGTCCGACGAACACCAACCCCCACAGCGACGAGCCCGCGACCACCGCGGTCGTATCCAGCAGCGCATCGCCTCCGGCGGACGACTTGAGCAGCGCGTTCCAGCTCGCATGAAGAATGCCGGCGCCGAGAACCGCCAGCGTGACCCCGAGGGAAAGCTCCATTACACCGTTCGCGGCTTGCGCTTCTGCCAGGATTCCTTGGATCCGCGATCCTCAGGAACGCCCGTCTCCTCTGACGGAAGCGCGGGCAACGAAGGCGTCGGCGCGTGCGCCTCCTTCAGGCGAGTCTTCGCCAGCACGCCAGCTTGCTCCAATATCGGGTAAGCGATCGAACATATGTGCGAATTGATTCGCTTCAGATCGCTGATCAGATCTAGGTGCAGCGACGAGGTTTCGATACTCTGCACGGTGTTGCTGGTCAGACGCTCGATATGCGATCCGGCGTACGCGCGCTCGAGGTCGCGAAACAGCACCTTCTCGGCGAGAAGCTGCTGCGCGCTGGAAAGGTCGCCATGAAGAAAGACGCTCATGCCCAGGCGGAGATTGGCGATCAGGCGGCCATGCAGATCGCAAATCTCGTCCATTCCGGCAGCGGAAAAGCTGCGCCCCTTGGCGATTTTCTTTTCCTCGATATCGGTTATGACACGCTCGATGATGTCGCCAACCTGTTCCATGTTGATGGTGAACGACACGATGTCCGCCCAGCGCCGGCCTTCCTTTTCGTCTAGCGCCTCGCGGCTGACCTTCGTCAGGTAGAGCTTGATTGACGTATACAGCTCATCGACGACGTCATCCATCTTGCACAGCTTCTCCGCGAAGGCACGGTCGTTGGTGCGAAGCACCGTCAACATGCCGGCAAGCATCTGCTCCACGAAATCGGCAAGTCGCATCGCCTCTCGCGCAGCGTTGCCGATCGCGAGCGCAGGGGTGGCGAGCGCCGAAACGTCGAGGTAGCGCGCTTTGGCAGGATCGTCCGAGTCGGGCTTGGCGGGCAACAGCCGTTCCGCCAGGTGCGCGATCTTTTCGGTGAAGAAAAGGAAGCCGATCGCAATGGCCAAATTGAACAGCAGGTGGAAGTAGATCGTGATCTGGCCCGCGTCGAGCGGCGCCGACGCAAACAGCTCCTCGATGTAGGGCAAGAGCGGGACGATGATCACGCATCCGATGATTCGAAAGATGAGGTTGCCCAGATTGACCCGCCGCGCTTCCGGCGGCGAGCCCATCGTGTTGAGCATGGCCAGAAGCCCGCTGCCGAGGTTCGCGCCCAGCACCAGTCCCATCGCCACATGCAGCGCAATTACCTTGGATGTCGCAAGCGTCGCGGTCAGCAGCACGACCGCGAGGCTAGAGTAGGAGAGCATGGTGAAGACCGCGGCGACCAGCATATCGAGCATCACGTCGCCGGTCAGCGAAGCGAAGATCACCTTGACGCCGGTGGCTTGCGTCAGTGGGCGCGCGGCGAGGACGATGAGCTGCAGAGCCAGGATGATCAGTCCCAGGCCGATAAGCACTTGCCCGCCGCGCCCGACCTGGGTCGACTCGCGCCTCAGAAAAAGCGTGACCCCGACGAAAATCAACAGTGGGGACAGCCACGACAGATCGAGCGAGAACACCAGCGTCATGAGCGCTGTGCCCACGTCTGCGCCGAGCATCACCGCCAGCGCGGGCGCGGTCGCGATCAAACCCTGGCCGGCGAACGAAGCGACCATGAGCGCGGTCGCGTTGCTGCTCTGGATCAACGCCGTAATTCCCAGCCCGGAAACGAAAGCCGCGTAGCGATTGGAGACGCTTTCGCGCAGGAAGCGGCGAAGGTCGCCGCCCCAGATGCGCAGGATCCCGGTACGCACGATGTGCGTGCCCCAAACGAGGAGCGCGACGCCGGCCATCAGATTAAGCAGGATCTTCATCTACCGGTCGCGGCGCGACGCCTCCATGATCGGCACGAAGTGCTCGAGCGAGGGCGTTGTTCGGCCGGCGGTCTTGGCTGCATCGTCCCATTGCCGCAGCAGGACCGCGGCATTCGCTCCCGGAAGCGCGATGAACGCCTGTGCTTCGAAGGGCTGGTGAACGCCGCCCTGGAGCGCGAGGCTGCGAACCGAGTCGGCGGAGAGCGTGTCGTGGTACCCGGGCCACGTCGCGCATAAGTAGCGCTTCGCCTCGACGTGCAGCCGGATCGGGTCGAGCACGTCATCGCCGAACAGCGAACGCAGAAAAGGCAGCGCGAAATACTGGTGCACGTCATCGATGCCGCGCGCGGTCGGCGTCTCGCCCTGGTCGTTGAGAAAATGGCCCAGATCGTGCAGCAGCGCTGCGGTGATCAAGGCCGCGTCCGCGCCTGCCGCCTCGGCCGCGTGTGCCGTCTGCAGCGCGTGCTCGAGCTGCGTCACAGGCTCCCCGCTGTACATTCTGCCGCCTTGGGCGCCGAAGAGCGCGCATATGTCGGGAATCGTCAGCGCCATGGGACCATCATCCCCGCCAGGGATCGGAATGCCCACTTACCACGGCAGCGCTCACCACGGCAGCGAGTAGGTCTTGAGGTTGGTGAAGCTCTTCATCGCTTCCTGCACTCCTTCCTTGTAGCCGAGTCCGGAATCCTTGATTCCGCCGAAGGGCGTGAGCTCGAGGCGGTATCCCGGAACCTCTCGGACGTTGACGCTGCCGACGTTGAGCTCGGAGACGAAGCGAGTGATCCAGTCGAGGCGGTTGGTGCACACTGCGGAAGACAGTCCGTAGTCGGTGGAGTTGGCGATGCGAATTGCGTCGTCGATGGTCTTGAAGCGAATGACCGGCGACACCGGACCGAAGGTCTCGTACTTCACCAGCGCCATGTCCGGCAGCACGTGATCGACCACGGTCGGCGAGTACAGCGCGCCTTTGCGCACATTGCCGTGGATGAGCTTCGCGCCGCGCGCGATCGCATCGGCCACCTTGTCCTCGAACGACTTGGCGGCCGCGTCGTCGATGACCGTGCCCATGTCGACGTCAGCCTCCATCGGATTGCCGTATTTGATGAGCCTCGTTTTCCCGACCAGGAGTTCGACGAATCGGTCGGCGACTGATTCCTGAACGATCATGCGCTTGACCGCGGTACAGCGCTGGCCGGAATTCTTGTACGATCCTGCCGCGGCCAGCGTCGCCGCCTCCTCGAGGTCGGCATCGTCCATGACGATCAGCGGATCGTTGCCACCGAGCTCGAGCACCTGCCGCTTGTATATGGCCTTGCCGGCGATGTATTTGCCGACCGCGACGCTGCCCGTGAAAGTCACCAGGTCGACGTCGGCATTGGTCAGCATTTCGTCGGCGATTTCCTTCGGGTCGCCGGTGATCACGGAGAACATTTCCGGTGGCAATCCCGCCTCGTACAGGATGTCGGCCAGAAGAAGCGCTGTCAGCGGCGTCTTCTCCGCCGGCTTCAGCACCATGCGGTTGTTGGTGGCGATCGACGGTGCGACCTTGTGCGCGACCTGGTTGAGCGGATGGTTGAACGGTGTGATCGCCGAGATCGCGCCCTGCAAAGGCTCGCGCAGCGTGTATACCTTGCGCTGCTTGCCGTGCGGCGTGAGGTCGCACGAAAAGATCTGGCCGTCATCGACCAGCGCCGCATTGCCGGCGAATACGAACACATCGCAGGCGCGGCCGACTTCGTATAGCGAATCCTTCTTGCAGATTCCGCACTCTGCGGTAATCAGGTCCGAGATCTCCTCGCTGCGATTCCGGATCAGCTCCGCGGTTCGGTAACAGATCTTGTAGCGATCGTAGCGGGTCAACCTAGACTTGAATTGCTTTGCAATGGCAAAGGCGCGCCGCACGTCCTCGACGCCGGCTTTGGGCACCGTGCCGACCACGGCCCCGGTGTACGGGTTCATCACCTCGATCAACCGATCCCCGCCCACGGATTTTCCGGCGATACGCATCTTTTCGTGGAGCACGCGGCCGCCCCTGACGTGGGCGAGATCGGCCATCATGTTCATGGCAGCGCTTTCATTGGAGGTAATTGAGCGCCAGGTCGAAGGCGTCGAAGTTGCGCCAGCGACGCCCCGGGGGCAGCGACGCAGCAGGGCGATTGGCGATCAGCGGCACGCGCTGCTCGGAGACGCCGCCGTGTGAACGCAAAGGAACATCGAGCCCGGAGAGGTCGTGTTTGGCGGCGCTCGATCCGAGGACGGTCAAGCGCTCCGATACGATCACCAGGTCGCCGACGCGGTCCGGCGGCAACTCGAACCGGTCGCACGCATCCTTGCGCGAAAGTACGGTCTCGACGCCCGGGATTGCCGCAATGCGTTTCGCGGCGTCGGCAACGCGATCCTGTGACAGGTAGACCGTGGCGAACGACCCGAGCGCGCCGTGGTGGACGACATAGGGATCGGTGATGGGAAGGATGACGCGTGCTACGTCCTTGCCCAACCAGCCATCGAGCAGATCCTGCAGGTAGACGATGTTAGGCCGCCCAAAGGCGTCGGTCTTGGCGTTCATACCATGATCCGCAGTCACGACAATGGCCGCACCGGCGGCATCCAGGAGAGCGAGATAGCGGTCCATCATGGCGTAGAAGTCGTTGGCGTGCGGCGTGCCGGGCGCCGACTTGTGCTGTACGTAATCCGTGGTCGAGAGGTAGGTGATGTCCGGGCGTTCGCGCGCCATGAGTTTGACCCCGGCTGCGAAGACAAATTCCGAAAGCTCGGCGCTGTACACCGAGGGAACCGGCATACCGACCAGCGACACAACGTCATCGATGCCATTTACGACTCTCGTGGCCTCGTTCGCTTTTTCAGAGGAGAAGCAGATGCCCGATAACTTGTGTCCCAGCAGGGAGCGCAGCTTGTCCTTGGCCGTGACAACTGCCACTTTCGCCCCGGCGGCACCGAACGCCGCCAGGATCGTGCCGGCGCGCAAATATTTGGGGTCGTTCATCATCACTTCCGCGCCGGCCTCCGCGTCCCAGAAATAATTGCCGCAGATGCCGTGAACGGAGGGGGGCGTGCCGGTGACGATGGAGAGGTTGTTGGGATTGGTGAACGAGGGTACGACACAATCGGCGGTCAGGCAGGTGCCGCGCCCGTTCAAACCGCCCAGGAACGGTGCCGCGCCGGCTTCGATCGCCTGACTGATGTAGTCGGGCTCGCAGCCGTCGACGCAGACCACGACGATCGGGCGCTGCGGCCATTGGTAGTCGCGGCTGTTGACGGTGACCACGGAACTTTGCATCGCGCCTAGCGTCCCCGTCGTTCGCGAGCGGGCGCGATGACCGCGAGACGGTGCTGCTGCAGCGTTCCCGACACGTTCGCCAAGCGGCTGTTATGCATGCGTTCCCTGCTTCCCATTACGTGTTCATATAGCGCCTTACCTGCCGCGGTGGCGTTGCCGGCAGCGATCTTCTCGACGATGTCGCGATGCTCGCGCGTCGAAATCGGAAGCATGCCGCCCTGGGCGAGAGTCTGGCGCCGGAAGAGGTTCAGCTCATTGACCAGGCGGCGATAGGTCACGAGAAGCTTGCTGTTGCCGGCAAAATTGACCAGCCGATCGTGAAAGTCGAGGTTTAGCGGGTAATAGGCATCCACGTCGTCCTGCGCCGCCGCGCGATCCATTCGGTCGACGATCGATCGCAGGGCCTTGAGCTGCTCCGGGGTTGCTGTTCGCGCCAGCCGCCGCCCGACCCATTCGTCCAGCGCCGCGCGCACCTCGTAGATCTCGTCGGCTTCCTCGATGCTGATCTGGCGCACGAACACGCCGCGATTCTTTTCCAGCCGCACGAGGCCCGATTCCTCGAGCGCGCGAAAAGCTTCGCGCACGGGACCCCGCGAGACACCGAGCAGATCGGCCACCGCAGCTTCGTTGAGCTTCGCGCCGGCGGCAAGGTCGCCCGCCAGGATCATGCGCTCGAGCTCCTTTTGCACGAGTGTGGGAAGCGAGTTCGCCTGCACGAGTGCAATGGTCGCGACGGCCGGCCGCGGCCGAGCCAAGGTGTTCAATGCGCTCTTGGACATGCTTGCGATTAGACCCTTCGAGGGTGTAGATTGTCAACAATCTGGAAAGGGACCCGGACGGGCATGACGGCCAAGATCGGGCGTCCGACGTTCATTGTCGTGTCATCGCCGCTCATGCATGATGGTTCGCAATATGCTGTTCGGTAGCGTCAGCGGACCACGAGGGCATATCGATTCGCCAAGAGAGTTCGCGTAAGTTGCCTGCCAATGCCGGCCGGCGTAGGATTTTTCAGGCTGTAGTCAAACTTCGGGAGAGAAGCATGCATTTCGGGACAGGCAAGGGGTGGGGATCGCGCAAGGGGTTTGGGTCGCTCGCGGCGGCATTCGCTACGGCGTTCGTAGCTGCAACGATGTTGTGGGCGGCGTCGGCGTCGGCGCAGAAAACCGAGCTTCTGGTGTACACCGCGTTGGAGACGGACCAGATCAAAGCGTACGAGGAGGCGTTCAACAAGGCCTACCCCGACGTGGCAATCAAGTGGGTGCGCGATTCGACCGGCGTGATCACGGCCAAGCTTCTCGCCGAAAAAGCCAACCCGCAGGCTGACATGGTGGTTGGAACGTCTGCGTCGAGCATGGCGGTGTTCGCCAACGAAGGCATGCTTCAGGGTTATGCCCCCAAGGGCCTGGACAAGATCGTGCCGGCGTATCGCGATCCGAAGAATCCGCCCGAGTGGGTCGGCATGGATGTCTACGGCGCAGCGATCTGCTTCAACACCGTGGAGGCGGCGAAGCTCAATCTCCCGAAGCCTGCGACCTGGAAGGATCTGACCAAGCCGGTGTACAAGGGACGCATCGTCATGCCCAACCCCGCCTCGTCGGGAACCGGGTTTCTGGATGTGGCTGGCTGGCTCCAGATGTGGGGCGAGGCCGACGGCTATAAGTTCATGGACGGTCTGCACGACAACGTCGCCCACTACACCCATTCCGGATCGAAGCCGTGCCGGGAAGCGGGCGCGGGCGAGTTTCCGATCGGCATTTCGTTCGAATATCGTGCAGTCACGACCAAGAAATCCGGCGCGCCGATCGACATCATCTTCCCGTCGGAAGGACTGGGCTGGGACCTCGAAGCGTCGGGCATCATGAAGACGACCAAGAAGGTCGAGGCAGCACGCAAGCTGATGGACTGGCTCGCGACGCCCGCGGCAATGGAGTTGTTCTCCAAGAATTTCGCCGTGGTGGCCATTCCCGGCATCGCCAAGCCGCTGGATTTCGTGCCCGCCGACTATGAGCAACGGCTGGTGAAGAACGATTTCGCGTGGGAGGCCAAGAATCGGGACAAGATTCTCGCCGAGTGGACCAAGCGCTACGACGGCAAGTCGGAGCCGAAATAAGCCATCGAAACGTAGCGCGCCCCGGATGGGGCGCGTTTTTTTTGGCGAATCGCGTAACTGAGAGCGCCTAGTGGGTGCACCGGCCGCCGTTGCCGCAACGCGCGAGCCGTTCCTCAGGCTCGAAGGCATCCGAAAAACTTTCGGCCGCTTCACCGCGCTGCAAACCATCACGCTCGCGGTCGAGCGCGGCGAGCTGGTGACTTTTCTCGGCCCGTCCGGCTGCGGCAAGACAACCTTGCTGCGCATCATCGCCGGCCTGGAGACGCAAGACAGCGGCAGCATCGTCCAGGGTGGCCGTGACATTTCGCGCCTTCCCGCCATGCAGCGCGACTACGGCATCGTGTTCCAGTCGTATGCACTGTTTCCCAATCTCACGATTTTCGACAACGTCGCCTATGGCCTCGTCAACCGGCGCAAGGGGCGCGACGAGATCCATCGCCGCGTCGGCGAGCTGCTGAAGCTGGTCGGGCTGCCGGACTCGGGCACAAAATATCCCGGGCAACTTTCCGGCGGCCAGCAGCAGAGGATCGCGCTCGCCCGCGCGCTCGCGACCGCACCAGGATTGTTGTTGCTCGACGAGCCCCTGTCTGCGCTCGACGCGCTTGAACGGCTGCGCTTGCGCGGCGAGATCCGCGCGCTGCAGCAGCGACTCGGCGTGACGACAATCATGGTCACCCACGACCAGGAAGAAGCGCTATCGATGGCCGACCGCGTGGTGGTGATGAATCACGGCTTCATCGAGCAGATCGGCACGCCTCAGCAAATCTATCGGGAGCCGGCGAGCGCCTTCGTCGCGGATTTCATCGGCAAGGTCAACGTGATCAGTGCGATCGCCGAAGGCGGCAATCGCTTCCGGGTCGGTACCTTGCTGCTCGATGGTGCATCGGGTGGAGCGGGCGTAGCAGCCGGAACCAGGGTCAGTCTGTACCTCCGGCCCGAGGATATCGTCGTGGCGGGCTCCGGCGACGAGCACGCCAACGCCGCGCACGCAAAGGTTACGAAAGTCGAGTTCCTCGGCGCATTCTGCCACGTAACGGTCGCGATCGCCGATGCCGGCGAGCAGCTATTGCTGCTCAACGTCTCGCGCCGCAGCATCGATCAGATGCAACTCGCCGAAGGCTCGGCGCTGCGGGTTGCGCTTCCCGCCGACCGCATGCGATTGCTGGCCTGACGTCACGCGTCGAACATTGCGATGAGCACCGCTGCCGTCAACCCGCTTGCGCTCGGCTCCGCGCCGCAGGCGAGGCCCATCGCGCATTGGCACGACCGATTGGCGCAGGGCCTGCTCCTCGGAGTCTGCGCGTTCCTGGTGGTGTTTCTGCTCGCGCCGTTGTTCATGCTCCTCATCAAGAGCGTGGAGGATAAAAGCGGAGCTTTCGTCGGTCTGCGGCTGTTCCAGGAATATTTGCAGACTCCCGCGCTGCGGCTGTCGATTCTGCATACGCTGTCGGTTGCGTTCGCGGTCACCGGCATTACGATTCCGCTCGCGTTCACTTTCGCCTACGCCCTGACCCGGAGCTGCATGCCGCTCAAGGGTACTTTCCGGGTCATCGCGCTGACGCCGATCCTGGCGCCGTCGCTCTTGTCGGCAATCTCGTTCATCCAATGGTTCGGCACGCAAGGCCTGCTTAAATGGATGCTCGGCGGCGCGTCCGTCTATGGCCCCATCGGTATCATCATCAGTTCCATCTATGCCGTTTTTCCGCACGCGCTGATGATCATCCTTACCGCGCTACTGCTCGCCGATGGCAGGCTGTACGAAGCGGCGGAGTCGCTCGGCACCCCCACGTTGCGCAAATTTTTCACGATCACGCTTCCGGGTGCGAAGTACGGGCTGATCAGCGCGGCAATGGTCGTGTTTTCATACACCGTGAGCGACTTCGGCATACCCAAGGTCATCGGCGGCAACTTCAGCGTCCTGGCGCTGGATATTTTCAAGCAGGTGATCGGCCAGCAGAACTTCAACAAGGGTGCAGTGGTCAGCCTGATCCTGCTGATTCCGGTGCTGGTGGCATTCGTGGTCGACTGGACCATGCAGGGAAGGCAGCAGGCGCAGTTTTCGTCACGCGCCGTCGCCTACGTTGCCAAACGCAAGAAAGGCTTCGACAGCGCGATGTTCGTCTACTGCCTGATCGTCTGCCTGCTGCTGCTGTCGATCCTGGGCATGGCGATCTACACCTCGTTTATCAAGCTCTGGCCCTATGACAAGTCGTTCAGCTTGCGGCACTACACCTTCGGGCTGATCGACGGCGGTGTCATATCGTCGTTTTTCAACAGCCTGAGAATGGCGCTCCTGACCGCGTTCTTCGGCACCATTGTGATTTTCGGCGGAGCGTACCTGATCGAAAAGACGCGCGGCATGAACGCGACGCGCGGGGCCATTCGCATGCTGGCCGCGATCCCGATGGGCGTCCCTGGAATGGTCCTTGGACTGGGCTATATCTTCTTCTTCAACCATCCCGACAACCCGCTCAACGGCCTCTATCACGGGATGACGATACTGGTCGTGGTCACGATCATCCACTATTACACGTCCAGCCATCTCACCGCGGTGACGGCGCTGAAATCGCTCGACAACGAATTCGAAGCGGTGTCGGCATCGCTCAAGGTGCCGTTCTACAAGACCTTCTTTCGCGTTACCGTTCCGGTGTGCCTGCCGGCGATACTCGACATTGCGCGATATCTCTTCATCAACGCGATGGTGACCATATCGGCCGTCGTGTTCCTGTACGCGCCTGATACGCAGCTCGCCTCGCTCGCGATCCTCAACCTCGACGATGCCGGGGAAATAGGACCCGCCGCGGCGATGGCGACGCTGATCGTTGCCGCGTCGACGACCATGTGCATTCTGTACGCGCTGGTCACGCGTTTCCTTCTGACGCGAACGCAGGCGTGGCGCCGCCCGGTTACGATATGATGACCGCGTGATAACCGCGCATCCTGTAAGGATAGACCGATGAGCAACGTCGACCGCGATCCCATTCTGCTGACCCCCGGTCCTCTGACGACATCGCTGGCCACCAAGACCGCGATGCTGCGCGACTGGGGATCGTGGGACTCGAGCTTCAACGCTGTAACCGCGCGCGTTCGCGAGCGCCTGACTGCGATCATCAGTGGTCGCGATACGCATGTCTGCGTCCCCATGCAGGGCAGCGGCACCTTCTCGGTCGAAGGCGCCGTCAACACCCTGGTGCCGCGCGATGGCCACGTGCTGGTGCTGATCAATGGCGCCTACGGCAAGCGCCTTGCGAGGCTTACCGAGATGATGGGCCGCAGGTTGTCGACATTCGAGACCGCCGACGACGTGCCGACCACCGCGGCCGATGTTGCGCGAGCGCTCGACGCCGATGCGTCGATCACCCATGTCGGACTGGTCCATTGCGAGACATCCACCGGCATCCTCAATCCATTGGCGGAGATCGCCGACGTCGTGGCCTCTCGCGGCAGGAGCCTTATCGTCGACGCGATGAGCTCCTTCGGAGCGCTCGCCATCGACGCCAGAAAAATTCCTTTCGACGCGCTCATTGCCGCCTCGGGTAAATGCATCGAGGGCCCTCCGGGGATGGGTTTCGTCTTCGTCCGCAGGTCCGTCATCGAGCAGTGCGCCGGACGCTCGACGTCGCTGGCGCTCGATTTGTACGACCAGTGGACCTACATGGAACGGACGATGCAATGGCGCTACACGCCGCCCACTCACGTCGTCGTCGCGGTCGATGCCGCGCTGGAGCAATACATCGCGGCCGGCGGCCAGGCCGCGCGCTACCGGCGCTACGCGGCCAATTGCGAGGCGCTGATCTCCGGAATGACGGAGATGGGATTCAAGGTGTTCCTTGACGCGCGCGTCCAGGCGCCGATCATCGTCACCTTGCATGCGCCTGCGGACCCCAAGTACGCATTCAAGCCGTTCTACGACGAAGTCAGAAAACGCGGTTTCATTCTCTATCCGGGCAAACTGACGCAGGTCGAGACGTTTCGCGTGGGCTGCATCGGCGCGATCGGCCCCGAAGAAATGCGCCACGCCGTGAACGCGGTGCGCGATAGCTTGCGGGCGCTGGGTATCAACATGGGAGTCGCCACGGCAGGCACGCCGCGAGCGACCGCGACCGCCAGGGCGGCCTAAGTCACCTGCATGCGCCTGCGTCAAACAACGCTTCGCTTCGAATCCGGATCGATGAGCTCGAGCGGCGGGTAGCGCAGCGCAGCCAGCGCGCGACCGTCCGGTGTATCCGGATCGATGCCGCCGCGTCGCAGCAGAAAGTCGAGGATGACGAGGCTTGCGTCGGCGGTCACGACGTCGGGTTCCCGGTCGTTGGCGATGAGCGCTGCGGCCTCCTCCAGCGACGCCCGACGGTGCTCGACGGCTTCGCCGTCCTGATTCGACGGGACGAAGTCATCGTCGAGCCACAGATCGTGCACGAAGATGGTTTCGCGCTGAAGCCCGTCTGGCTGCGGGCGGCAGACGCGCAATTCACCCACCGGCGTGGCCGTCGCCGCGACTTCGGCAGGGGTACCTGCTTCCTCCCAGGCTTCGCGGACCACGGTCTCCGCGACGGTGGCGCCTGCGGGAATGCCGCCACCGACCAGATTGTCGAGCATGCCGGGGTCGATAGCCTTGTCCGCGCTCCGTCGCGCGAGCCACATCGTGATCGAATCGTCGCGAACCAGACCGTTGATGTGCGCCGCATAGGTCCGGATACCAAAGAAGCGTGCGGCAGCACGCTCGATCAGACAGAGCGACGCGGCGCCAAAATGCGTCGCGATCGCGTAACGCTCGTCGCGCCATGCAGTCAGACGACCTTCGGCGGCGAGCGCTTCGACCACGCGATCGAGCGCGGCGGTACGCGCCGCGACGGTGTCGAGCGCCGCATTGAACGCGAGCCCCGACGGGAGCCGATCGAATACACGATCGAATCGCGCAAGCACGTCCGCGCGCGCGGCATCGACCCAGCCGACGACGTCGCTCCCGATGGAGATCGCCAGGTAAGCGCCCCGAGGCGCGGCGAGCAGGGCGGCGAGCCTCGTCCGGATCGCGGGTCCATGTACAATTGCGCCGGTCTCCACGCGCGGATTGTATCGTTCCCGCTCGCGCCCCTTGTCCGCCGACGTCATAGCCCTTTTCGATCTCGACCAAACGCTCCTTACCGGCGACTGCGACGAGGCTTGGGTCGCGTTTCTGATCGATCGCGAAGTGCTGGATCCGGCATCGTACCAACGGGCCAGCCGCGAAGTCGTCGACCGCTACCGGCGCGGCGAAGTCGGAGTCCTGGAATTCACCGAATTCTACCTGTCGACCCTGGCGGGACGATCATTGCCACAGCTCGAGACCTGGCGCGGCGAATACCTTCGGCAGATGATCATGCCGATGATCTCGACCGCCGCGCGCGAGCTTGTGGGCAGGCACCGGACGTCGGGTGACCTGATGGTCCTCACCACCGCCGCGAGCCGGTTTCTGACCGATCCGATCGCGCGCGAGCTGGGCTTCGAGCATCTGATCGCGACCGAGCCCGAGATGCGCGACGGGCGTTTCACCGGCAGGGTCTCCGGCACGCCGAACATGCGCGAAGGCAAGATCGCACGACTCGAAGCATGGCTCGCCCAGCGCAACGAAACGCTCGCGAGCTTTCGCCAGAGCTGGTTCTACAGCGACTCGCGCAACGATATTCCGTTGCTGTCGCGCGTGACGCACCCGGTGGCGGTCAACGCGGATGCCACACTCGCTGCGCTGGCCGACGAGAAAGGCTGGGCGACGCTGCGAATCCGGTAGAATTCCTGCCTTTTCGGGACGGCTCATGAGTGCCCGCATTATCGATGGCAAGGCGCGCGCCGAACGCGCGACCGAAGAGGTCAAGACGCAGATTGCGGCGCGCGTCGCCGCGGGAAAATCGGCTCCTGGACTTGCGGTCGTGCTGGTTGGCGAAAATCCAGCATCGCAGGTCTACGTGCGCAACAAGCGCCGAACGACCGAAGCGGTCGGCATGAAGTCCTATTCGTACGATTTGCCGGAGACCGTCTCGCAGCACGAGCTGCTGGAGCTGATCGGTCACCTTAACGCCGACCCCTTCGTCGACGGCATCCTGGTCCAGCTCCCACTGCCGAAGCATATCGATGCCGACGTGGTGACCGAAAGCATCGACCCCGCCAAGGATGTCGACGGCCTGCATCCGTACAACATGGGGCGCCTGGTGCTGAAACGGCCCGCGTTGCGCCCGTGCACACCTCAGGGCTGCATGATCCTGATACGCGATACGGGCGTCGACCTCGTCGGCAAGCACGCCGTGATCATCGGCCAATCGAACATTGTCGGCCGTCCCATGGCGCTCGAGCTTCTGATGGCACGCTGCACGGTGACGATCTGCCATTCGGCGACGGTCGATCTACCGGCGATGGTCGGTACGGCGGACGTTCTGGTGGCCGCGATGGGCAGGCTCGCGTTCGTGCAAGGCTCGTGGATCAAGCCCGGCGCGATCGTCATCGACGTGGGGACCAATCGCACGTCGGAAGGAAAACTGCGCGGCGACGTCGACTTCGACGCTGCCCGCGAGCGCGCCGGCTGGATTACCCCGGTGCCGGGCGGGGTGGGGCCGATGACCATCGCCATGCTGCTCGCCAACACGCTCCGCGCCGCACAGGCCAACGACGGTTCGTAAGCGTCGCGGGGCCGGCGCACAGCGCCCCCGGTATCCGTCCCGCCGCGTTACTTGGGAGGCGCGGGAAACAGCACAAACGGCGGCGGCGGCTCCTTATCCGGCGGAACATACGCGGGCGCAGGCTCGCCGCCGGGCCCGAGGTGTCGAGTGAAGGCGTAGATCGCGCGAAGATCCGCGTCGCTCATCTGTCGCAGCGAAAACCAGGGCATTGGCGGCCGCGTCTGCAGCGCCCTCGCGGTCTTCAGCCATTGTGCCTCGGTCAGATTCTGCATGTAGGTGCGCAGGTTCGCCGGGTACGTCGTGCCCCACGGTCCGCGCCATCCGAGCTTGTCGCCGGTAAGCCATTGCGCTTGCGGAATCTGGCCGCCGCTCGCTGTGTATCCCGGCGTATGACAATCGTTGCATCCGCCGATCCTGACCAGGTAGCTGCCGCGCACGAGCTGTGCGGTGTCGTCAGCTTTTGCCTTATCCGCGCCTTGAGCGATCCACGGCGTCGCAACGACAAGCGCGGCGAGAATTGAGCGTGCTGCGCAAAGACCTATCTGCATATCTCCCCCTTCTGCAAAGTCTAGCGAAGCCCGAACGGCTCGCCGGTCACGGCAAGCACGGGACTCGAGGTTGTTGGCTCCCTGTTGGCTCTCAGTTGCCTCTGAGATGCCAGGCCTTCGGTCGCGTGAACGTCTCGATGCCGGAGGTCCCCAGCGTCACGCCGATCCCCGAATGTCCCACGCCGGACCACGGCAGCCGCGGACTGACGCGGTCGCAACAGTTCCAATATACCGAGCCGGAATGCACCTGCGCAAGGATCCGCCGAGCGCGCTTTTCGTCGACAGTGTAGACACCCGCGGTGAGCCCGTATTCGGTATCGTTCATCAAGGCGATCGCTTCGGCATCGTTGGCGACCTGCTGAATGCCGATGATGGGGCCGAAGCTCTCGTCCTTCATCAAGGCCATCGTGTGATCGACACCTGAAAACACGGTTGGCTCGAACCAGCTGCCCTTGCCCTTGATGATGCCGCCGCCGGCGAGGAGTCTTGCGCCTTTGCGCTTGGCATCCGCGACCTGCCGGCGCAAAACGTCGAGTTGCGGGCGCCGTGTGAGCGGGCCGATATAGGTCGCATCGTCGAGCGGGTCGCCGATTTTGAATCGTTTCACTTCCTCTACGAACGCTTTGACAAACGCGTCGTGGATCTTCTCGTGCACATAGACGCGCTCGACCGAGCAACACGATTGTCCGGTGTTGTAAAACGCGCCGTCGGCGATGCTCTCCGCTGCCGATTTGACGTCGACGTCGTCGCACACGTAGATGGGATCCTTGCCGCCGAGCTCGAGCTGGACCTTGGCCATTCTGCGCCCGGCCGCAGCACCAACCTTTGCTCCGGTTGCATAAGAGCCGGTGAAGAAAACGCCGTCGACGGCTTGTCGCAAGAGTGCCGCGCCAGCCGCCGCCCCGCCGACGACGGGTATAAAGACGTCGGTCGGAACGCCCGCTTGGTAGAGCATCGCCGCGATGTGCAGCCCGGTCAGCGTCGCATATTCCGAAGGCTTGTACAGGACGGCATTGCCGGCGATCAGCGCCGGGACGAAAACGTTGCCGCCGACAAAGTAGGGATAGTTCCACGCCGAGATGTTCGCAATCACACCCAGCGCCTCGTGCGAGATGCGCTCTTCGAGCTTGCTTTTTCGGTCGGTGTGGACTCTTTCTTCCCGCAGGACGCGCGGCGCCTCGGCAATAAAAAAATCGATGCGGCCGAGCAATCCGTTGAGCTCGTTTCGGGACTGCCGGATCGGCTTGCCGACCTCGAGCGTGAGTGTGCGCGCGAGCGTCTCCATCATTTCCGTGATGCGCGTGCGGAACACGCGAATGATGTCGATGCGTTTTTTAAGCGGCAGTGCTGCCCAGGCGGGCTGGGCGGCACGCGCACGCGCGACCTTGGCGCGAACGGACGCCGTACTGTCCTCGCTGACTTCTGCAATGAGCGCGCCGGTGGCGGGATTGAATATTTTCATGAGCCAGGATGAATGTGCACGTGGAAGGAGGCTTTGGCGCGGGTGAAAGAGGTCTAAGCCGTCATTGCGATGGCATGTTGGACGATGAGCTTACATCGCCGCGGCGAAGATGCGCCTGAAGTCCTCGCGAGTGCAAGGACGCGGGTTGGTCTGGTGGCAGATGTCATCGATCGCCACGCCCGCCAGAGCCTCGATGTCGGCCGGGGTCACCGGGCGCTTGCTGCTGTACCCTGACAGCGTCGCCGGAATCGCCAGATCGGCCTTGAGCGTCGCCAGCCATTCGATGAAGCTCTCGGCGTCGGCCTCGGGTAGCGCTCCCAGGGTCGCGGCGCCCACGACATGCGCCAGTTCCGACATCTTCGCTATCGCGGACGGCAGGTTGAAGCGCATCACGTGGTCGATCATGATGCCGTTGGCGAGTCCGTGATGAAGATCGGCGACTGTCGACAGCGCGTGCGCGCAGGAGTGGACCGCACCCAGATCCTTCTGAAACGCGATCGCGCCCATCATCGAGCTCATCATCATGTCGGAGCGAGCCTCGATGTTGTGCGGCTGGCGCACCGCGGTCCGCAACGCCCTGGCGGCGATACGCGCTCCCTCCAATGCGATGCCGTCGCACAACGGATGGTAGGCGGGCGACAGGTACGACTCGACGTTGTGCGTCAAGGCGTCCATGCCCGTCGCCGCGGTGATGTGCGCCGGAAGGTCCAGCGTCAACTCGGGATCGGCAAAGACCGCTTTGGCGAGCAGCTTCGGCGAAAAAATGATTTTCTTGATGTGCGTCGCGTCGTCGGAAATCACGCTCGAGCGTCCGACCTCCGACCCCGTCCCCGAGGTCGTCGGCAGCGCTATGAAGTAGGGCAACTCCCGGTCGATGGCGCGCACCTGGGGGTGGTCCCAGGCATATTCGAGAACATCGCCAGGATGCACCGCCATGAGCGCGACAGCCTTGGCGACGTCGAGCGCGGCGCCGCCTCCAAGACCGACCACCGCGTCGGCGCGATGCGCCTTGTACGCGGCGACCCCGTGCTCAACCTGGCTCTTGACCGGATTGCCCCAGATCCCGGAAAAGACGCCGACGTCGAGGCCCGGCAAATCCGTGATGAACGCTTCGAGCATCGGCAAGGGCGCGATGCCGCGATCGGTGACGATGAGCGGACGCCTGACGCCGTTTTCCTTCAGGTGATCGGCGACGAGCTTGCGTGCGCCGGCGCCGAAGTGAATGATCGTGGGAAAGGCGAAACGATGGATCACGACCGACATTCCGAAAAGGCCGCCTTCCGGCACTGAAGCGAACAGCAAAGGCGAAATGCGAGCGATTGGGTGCGTGGCATGGTTTATGAGTTTCCTTCGCCGATCTGTACGAACCGAAGCTCCAATACGTCGTTCGGCCATTGCGCGACGCTGATGTCCGGGCGCATCGCCCACGTGAGCGTTCGCCGGTAGAGCGGGATCAGCGGCAGCTCCGCGTTCATCACCCGCAGCGCGTCGCCGACGAGCTGCTTTCGTCGGCCCGCGTCCGGTTCGACACGGATCGCATCGATGATCTTGTCCAGCGCGGGGTTGGAATAGCGGCCGCCGTTGAAGGTCCCGACGCCATCGTCAGAATGACTGCGCACGATGGCATTGAGCGAAGGCCAGGCGTCGGTCAATGGCGACCAGCCGAACTCGAAAAAGCTCGTCGTTGCCTGGGTCAGCCGCGGAAAGAACGTTGCGGTCGGAAACACTTGGGTATTGGTCCTGATTCCGACTTGGGCCAGCATGCCGGCGACCGCTTGGCACACCGCTACGCGGAACGCGACGTTCACGCAGTCCAGCGACACTGCGAACCCTTCGGCGTACCCCGCGTCCTTGAGCAGCGCGCGCGCCGCGGATGGATCGTACGGCAGACGGCGGTCGAGCTCCGGCACGTATCCATCCACCAAGCGTGAAAAAAAAGCTCCGGTCGCGGTGGCCTGTCCGCGCAGCACCTTGCTGACGATCGCATCGACATCGATCGCCTGGTAGATCGCGCGCCGAACACGGACATCCTTGAACGGATTGCGTCCCTTCACGTCGGAAAATTGCAGCTCGTCGCGACTCTGGTCGAAACCGAGATACTGCGTTCCGATGTCGGCGATTTCAGCGAGCTTGAATCGATTCTCCTGCTTCAGACGCGCGACGTCCTGGAATGGCGGATCGACGACGAAGTCGACCTGCCCCGATATCAACGCCGCCATCCGCGTCGCGTCCGACTGAATGACGACATAATCGGCTTCGTCGACATTGCCGCGCTTGCCCCACCAGGCCGGATTAGCGACCAGGACCGTCGTGTTATCGGACTCGTAGACCTTGAGGCGGTAGGGCCCCGTGCCGTTGGCGTTGCGAACGGCGTACGTTTCCTGGTGCGCATTGTAGTTCTGGGGCTCCAGCACGCCGTGGGCTGCGCACCACGCCTTGCTCATCACCCCTACGTAGATGAATTTTTCCGGCAACACGGCGTCCGGCGCCGCGAGCAGAAAGTCGACGGTGAGGTCGTCCATCTTGCGCACCGTCTCGACGCCGCGCAGCTGGAAGCTTCGTTGCGAATTTCTCAGAAGCGCCCGCTCGATGGAAAACACCACGTCGTCGGCGGTGAGTGCTGAGCCGTCGTGAAACCGGACTCCCGGACGAATCCTGAATCGCCAGCGTTTGGGCTCGAGCTGCTGCCACGACAGCGCGAGCGAGGGCTCGAGCTCGAAATTACGGCCGCGGTTGACGAGCGATTCGTAGATCTGACTGACCACGCGCGTCTGGTACTGCAGCGCAAGCGCGTGAGGATCCATCGACTGTGGGTCGAAGGCGCTCGCCATGCGCAGCGTTTTCGCGGGAAGCGAGAACGTGGCCAGACAGCCGGCGAGCAGCATAAGACCAAGCGCAGCCGCGCGAGCCCGAGTCCGCATTTGCTTGCTCATTCGTCAGATGATCTCGAAGTAGCGCTTCAATTCCCAGTCGGTCACCGCGTCGAGCCAAACGCGCCATTCCCACTCGCGCGTCGCGGCGAAATGGTCGACGAAATCGTCGCCGAGCCAATCGCGGGCAAGGTCGGACTGCTTGAAAATACGTGTGGTCTCGATCAGCGTGCGTGGCGCGCGCGCGATATTCTCCGCGCCCTGATTGGTTCCGTGGATCGGCTTGGCGGTGAGCTTCAATCCTTTCTCCACACCGGACAAGCCGGCGGCGATGACCGCGGCGGTCGCGAGATACGGATTCATATCCGCGCCGGGACAGCGCGTCTCGAGGCGCGTCGACTTGGGAGACCCGGAAATGACGCGAAAGCTCGCGGTGCGGTTGTCGAGCCCCCACGTCGGCTTGACCGGCGCCCAGAAGCCATCCACCAATCGCTTATAGCTGTTGATGGTCGGCCAGTACATCGGGGCAAATTCCATCAGACCCGCGACCTGTCCGGCGACGTAGCTCTCGAACATCCTGCTCATTCCGTTCTTGCCTTTGGCATCGAAGAACAGATTTTTCTTGCCGTCCGACATGCTCTGGTGGATATGTCCCGAGCAACCGGGATATTGCGCGCTCCACTTGGCCATGAAGCTCGGCATGATGCCGAAACGCGAGCCGATCTCCTTGGCGCCGGTCTTGAACAGAATTGCCCTGTCCGCCTGCTCGAGCGCCTCGGAGAAAAGAATTGCCGCCTCGTACACTCCGGGCCCCGTCTCGGTATGCAGACCCTCGATCGGGATGCCGAAGTCGCCCATCTCCAGCATGAGCGCCTTGAAGAATTCGCGATTCTCGTTGGCACGCAAAAGCGAGTAGCCGAACATGCCCGACGTGATGGTCTGCGGACGCACGTATCCTTTCTCAGCCCACGACTGCGGCGTCTCGGCAAAATTGAACCATTCGAACTCGATGCCGCACATCGGCAGTACGCCGAGCTTTTCGGCGCGCTTCAGCACCCGTTTCAGCAGCTGGCGCGGACAGATCGAAAGCGGAACCTCCTTGCCGTTTTTCTGGGCGATGAACTCGCCCAGAAAAAAAGGAACGTTGTCGTCCCAGGGAACGTTGCGGAACGTGCCGAGGTCGATCCGCGCGACCGCGTCGGGAAATCCCTTATGCCAGCCCGTCAGCGACGTATTGTCGTAGCACTGGTCGTTCATGTCCCAACCGAAGACGACGTCGCAAAAGCCGAACCCACTTTCGACCGCGGAGAAGAATTTGTCCTTGTGGAGGTATTTGCCGCGCAGCACGCCGTCGATGTCGGACACCGCAACTTTGACCCGGTTGCCCGGTGCGTTGCGCACGGCATCCAGCACTTTCTGCGGTGCGATTTTTTGCGGCATGACGGTCTCCCCCTCGTTCTCCGGCGTCCCACTCATCGCGTGACGACGAGACAGTGATTGTAACCTGCACGCGCCCGTGAGGCCGACGGGTGGCACGGCGCATGGCACAATGCTCGCATGGGCCAGCGTGGTGCTTCGTCGGACATGCGCGATGCATTCGGCGCACCCGCGCAACGCGGCGCGTTGGTTTCGCTGCACGCTGCAGTGCTCCTGTTCGGATTTGCCGGATTGTTCGGCAAATGGCTCACGCTGCCGCCCGAAGCCATCGTCCTGGGCCGTACCGTCATCGCCAGCGCCGCGCTGGCGGCGCTGCTTCGCGTCTTGCGCGAGCCCGCCGGCGGCTTCGAGTGGAAGCTCGCCGCGGGTGGAGCGGTCCTGGCATTGCACTGGATCGCGTTCTTTCGCGCGGTGCAGTTATCGAGCGTCGCGGTCGGGCTCCTCGGTTTCGCCAGCTTTCCATTGTTCGTGTTGATCGCCGAGGCGCTGTTCCTTAGGCGCAAGCTGGGCGTTGCCGATGGGATCACCGTGGCGCTCGTCACTTCCGGACTGTTGCTGGTCGTGCCCGAGTTCCGGATCGAGAACCGGATGCTGCAGGGCTTGCTCTGGGGAGTTCTGTCCGGGTTCATGTTCGCGCTGCTCGCCGTCGGCAACCGGGGATTGGCGATGCGGCGCTCCGCGAGCGGAGTCGCGCTTTGGCAGAACACGTGCGCTGCCGCGTGCCTGTTGCCAGCCTTTGCGCTCGATCCGGCGATCCCCGGCGCTCGTGACGTTGTGCTTCTGATCGTGCTCGGCGTGGTCTGCACCGCGCTGGCGCACACCCTTTTCATTCGCAGCATGCGCATCGTGTCGGCGCACACGGCCAGCGTCGTGGCGGCGCTGGAGCCGGTCTACGGCATCGCGCTTGCGTTCGCGTTGCTGGGCGAAAGGCCGGGGTGGAGGACTCTGATCGGGGCGGCGCTGATTGTCGGCGCGGCCTTGCGGGCGACGTCGCGCGCGAGCGGAATGGATGCGGCGGCCGACGACCCGGATCGTTGAGGCATGGCGCCGCCGGCAACGCTTGTGTAGGATCGCGCCTTCGATAGGGTGACGATCAGGGCGACGATAGCGATGACATTGCATCTCGGCATGGTGGGACTTGGACGGATGGGCGCCAGCATGGCCAAGCGCCTCGCGCGCGGCGGTGTGGCGGTGGTCGGCTTCGATCTCGATCCTGATGCGCGCGCGGCGTTCGCGGGCGTCGAAGGGTGCCAGAGCGTGGACAGCCTCGAGGAGATGGTCCATGCGCTGCCGCCCATGCGTGTCGTCTGGCTGATGGTGCCCGCCGGCCAGCAAACCGAGGCTACGATTGCGGAGCTCGCGCCACGCCTTCATAGCGAGGATGTGATCGTCGATGGCGGCAACGCTTTTTACAAGGACTCGGTGCGGCGCGCGGTCGACCTTGCCAGTTACGGCGTGCGTTTCATCGATTGCGGCGTATCGGGCGGTGTCTGGGGCCTCGAGAACGGCTATGCGCTGATGTTCGGCGGGTCGCCCGCAGCGGCGAGGGAGATCGAACCCTTTGCGAGAATTCTGGCCCCGGCTCCTGATAGCGGTTGGCTGCACTGCGGTCCGAGCGGATCGGGTCACTTCGTAAAGATGATCCACAATGGCATCGAGTACGGAATGATGCAGTCGATTGCCGAAGGCCTGGCGCTGCTCAAAGGCAAGGAAGAATTCGAGCTCGACGTTGCCGCCGTTGCAGAAATGTGGCGGCACGGGAGCGTCGTGCGCTCGTGGCTGCTCGACCTCACCGCGGACTTTCTGCGCGAGGATGCAGTGCTGGCCGATATAGCGCCCGTCGTCGCCGATTCCGGCGAGGGTCGCTGGACGGCGCTCGAGGCAATCGAGCAGGGCGTCCCTGCACCCGTGCTGTCGTTGGCGCTGATCATGCGTTTCGCAAGCCAGGGCAACGGTGAGTACGCGGATCGCTTGCTGTCGATGATGCGCAAGAGCTTCGGCGGTCATCGGGTCGAACACAAAGTCGATTCCGGTGGCAAGAAGAAGTGAGCGAGAAGCAGTGAAATCATGATCGTCGTCGTCATGGGCGTGTGCGGCTGCGGCAAGACCACTGTCGGTCGGGCGCTTGCGGATCGGCTTGGCTGGCGCTTTTTCGACGCGGACGATTTTCATCCGCAGGCGAATGTCGCGAAGATGGCGGCGGGTGCTGCGCTCACCGACGAGGATCGCGTGCCGTGGCTGGACCGGCTTGCCGCCGAGATGCGCGCCGTAGCGCGTACGGGGCAGCACGCGGTGCTGGCGTGCTCGGCATTGAAGGAATCGTACCGGCAACGCATCGCGCGTGGCATCGAGAGCGCGGACGGTGGCGAAGCGTTCGACGTTCGCGTCGTCTACCTCAAGGGCGACGTCGAGACCATCGAACCCAGGCTCGCGCTGCGCAGCGGCCACTACATGCCGCCTTCGCTGCTGGCGAGTCAATTTGCGGCGCTGGAGGAGCCCGTGGACGCAGTGGTGATCGACATCCGACAGCCTGCCGAGGCACAAGCGGCGCAAATCGCGGCCAGCCTGCGTGCGACGCCATGAGTGAACGACACCCGCTGAAACCGGCAACTGAAGTTGCGCACCTTGGTCGCGATCCGCAAAAACATTCCGGCGCGGTCAACACGCCGGTCTATCGTGCGTCGACGATGCTCTTCGAGAGCGTCGCCGATCTCGAGGCGGCCGAGCGAGGTGAATTTCCGGGGATCAGTTACGGCCTCCACGGCCTTCCGACCGTCACCGACCTGCAGCACGCGGTGGCGACGCTCGAAGGCGGTTACGCGGCGCTGGCTGTGGCGTCCGGGCTGGCCGCGATCACGCTCGCGCTGCTCGCCGTGCTGCGCGCCGGCGACCACGTGCTGGTTACGGACTCGGTCTACGGTCCGACGCGCCGGTTCTGCGACAACCAGCTCACGCGTTTCGGCGTCGGTGTCACTTACTACGATCCGCTGATCGGTGGAAACATCGAGCGGGAAATCCGGCCGAACACCAGGGTCGTTTACGCCGAGTCTCCTGGATCGCTTTCGTTCGAGGTCCAGGACATTCCCGCCATCGTGGCCGCGGCGCATGCCCATGATGCTCTGGTCATGATCGACAACACCTGGGCCACGCCATTGGGATTCGCATCGTTCGCGCACGGAGCCGACATCTCGCTTCACGCCGGCACCAAGTACCTGGGCGGCCATTCGGACGTTTTGAACGGCATCATCGTCTGCAACCAGGCGACGCATCCGCGAATGCACAGGCTGTGGACCGACATGGGCGTCTCCGCGAGCAGCGACGATTGTTTCCTCGCACTGCGCGGCTTGCGCACGCTGGCCGTGCGCCTCGAGAGGCACACGCGAAGCGCGCTGGCCATCGCGCGGTGGCTGCAACAGCGCTCCGAAGTCGCCGAAGTAATCTATCCGGCGCTGCCCGGCTCGCGCGGGCACGAACTGTGGAAGCGGGATTTCACCGGAGCGTGCGGCCTTTTCGGCGTCGTCCTGCATCCTGTCGCCAAAGCGAACGTCAATGCAATGCTCGACGGCCTGCGGCTGTTCCGGATGGGCTGGAGCTGGGGCGGCTTCGAGAGCCTGATCATTCCTGCAAATCCTCAACGCACGCGAACGGCGACGCGCTGGGAATCACCCGGGCCCTACCTTCGGCTGCACGTCGGCCTCGAGGATCCCGAGGATCTCATCGCCGACCTCGAGGATGGCTTTGCGCGGCTCCTAGCAGCGAACCCGTAGCTCGCTTATGCCGCCTTCGCGGCGGCTTTCGCCGTCGCGTGCTTCAACCGCGCTTCATCCTCGAGCTCATCCTCGACGTCGCGGCGCAGTCCGCGTGCCAACTGCGCGTGATCGAGCTCCCGTTCCCACTTAGACACGACGATGGTCGCGACGCCGTTGCCGATCAGGTTGGTGAGCGCGCGCGCCTCCGACATGAAGCGGTCGATGCCGAGTATCAGCGCAAGGCCGGCCACGGGAATCGTCGGCACGCTGGACAAAGTCGCCGCGAGCACGATAAAGCCGCTCCCCGTCACCCCGGAGGCACCCTTCGACGTCAACAGCAGGACGCCCAGGATGGTGAGCTCCTGCACCAGCGTGAGGTTGGTATTGGTTGCCTGCGCGACGAAGATCGCCGCCATCGTAAGGTAAATCGACGTCCCGTCGAGGTTGAACGAATAGCCGGTTGGGATCACGAGCCCGACCACTGACTTGGAGCAGCCGAGCTTTTCCATCTTGGCCATCATCCGGGGCAGGACCGACTCCGACGACGAGGTCCCGAGCACGATCAACAGCTCCTCCTTGATGTAGGCGATGAAGCGGAAGATGGAAAAGCCTGCCCACCGGGCGATAAGGCCGAGAACGACGACGATAAACAGCACGCAGGTGAGATAAAAGCTCGCCATGAGCTGCGCGAGCTGTTGCAGCGACCCGATGCCGTACTTGCCGATGGTGAACGCCATCGCGCCAAACGCGCCGATGGGCGCGAGGCGCATGATGAAGCCGACAACGATGAATAGCGCGTGCGCGACCTTGTCGATAAAGCTCGTAACCGGCCGGCCTGCCTCGCCGGCGGAGGAGAGCGCGAAGCCGAACAGCACCGAAAAGAGCAGCACTTGCAGGATTTCGCCTTTGGCAAAGGCATCGATCACGGTATTGGGAATGATGTTCAGCAGAAAATCGACGGTACCTTGCGAATGGGCCGCGGTCGTGTAGCTCGCCAGCGCCTTGGTATCCAGCGCGGCGACGTCGACGTTCATCCCGGCGCCCGGCTTGAGGGTATTGACCACGATGATGCCGATGATCAACGCAAGCGTGCTGACTGCCTCGAAGTACAGCAGTGCCTTGCCACCGACGCGGCCGACCTTCTTCATGTCCTCCATCCCGGCGATACCCGTGACGACGGTGCAGAAAATGATCGGCGCGATAATCATCTTGATGAGCTTGATGAAACCGTCGCCCAGCGGCTTCATTGCGGCGCCGGTATCGGGATAGAAATGACCGAGCAGCACGCCGCAGGCAATCGCAAACAGGACCTGTGCGTACAGATGCTTGTAAAGCGATTTTTTCTTCATCCGATCCTCCTCGGGCAATGCTTGAATGGCATTTTTGGCCGCCTGTGACGGCAGCTTCGGGATTGGAGTTTAACGTTTTGGCGGGAGAAGCGTTCTCGTCGATCGACGGCAGGCCAGCGTAGCGCTTCAGCCTTCAGTGCCCAGATAGACCGCCTGTACCCGCGGGTCGGTGCGAACCGACGCGGGCGACCCGTCGGCGATGATCCGGCCGCGATCGAGAACGATGACGCGTGCGGCAAAGCGGAATACGACGTCGACGTCATGCTCGGTGAAAAGCGTTGCGACGCCGCTGTCGCGCACCAGCGTCGAGACGAGCTCCATGAGCTGGTCGCGAGCCCGCGGCGCGGTTCCGGCCGCGGGCTCGTCCATGAGCAGCAAGCGCGGCGACTGCGCGAGGGCGATGGCGAGCTCGACGCGTTTGGCGTCGGGGTAGGAAAGCGACGCGCATACCGTGTCTGCGAGCGATGCCGCGCCGGTGCGGTCCAGCAGCGCGTCGGCCTCGGAGCGGCGTTGGAGGGCCAGTCGGCGACTCAGCGCGCCGTATTCGCCGGCTCCGGCGAGAAGCGCCAGCTGCACATTCTCGCGCGCGGTCATCGACGAAAATGTGGCAGCGGTCTGGAACGTGCGGCCGACCCCTGCAACGGCGATGCGCTGCGGGGGCCAACCATCGATGGGTTCGCCCGCGAGCCGCACCGAGCCGGCATCCGCCTGGAGCTGGCCGTTGACGATGTTGAAGCACGTCGTCTTGCCGGCGCCGTTCGGGCCGATCAGAGCCACGATTTCTCCGGCGGCGACGGAGAATGAAACGTCGCTTAGCGCCTGGACGCCCCCGAACGCCTTGGAGAGGTGTTCGATTTGCAGCATCGGGGTCGGGTGACTCATTGCGATCGAGCCCGTTGGCCCACGCGTGCGATGAGGCCGCCGACGCCCATCGGAAAGGCGAGGACCAGCAGCAGGATGATGACGCCGAATACGCTGCGCCAGTATTCGGTGTGCCGCGGAAGGACATCCTGCAGCCAGGTGAACGCTGCGGCTCCGATCAGCGGCCCGGTAAGAGCTTCGATGCCGCCGAGCAGGACGATCAGCAATGCGTCGATCGAACGCGGAATCGCCAGCGTGTCCGGCGCAATGCTGCCTTTGGAAAACGCGTACAAGCCGCCGGCCAGCCCCGCAAAAGTACCTGCCAGGGCGAACGCGGCCCACTGTGTGCGGCGGACGTCGATGCCGACGGCCGCGGCACGGAGCGGCGAATCCCGCGCGGCGCGCAAGGCGTAGCCGAAGGGCGTCTGCGTAATCCAGACGAGCAGCGCAAGGCCGGCGGCGGCGAAGGCGAGCGTGAATTCAAAATAGGCACTCCTGTCCGCAAGCCCTCCAGGAGGCCACACGCCGATGAGCCCGTTGGAGCCGCCGGTGACCTGGTCCCATTGCTGCGCGACCGACCACACGATCTGCGCGAAGCTCAGGCTCAGCATCGCGAGATAGACCCCTGACAGCCGCACGCAAAGCCATCCGAAGACCAGTGCGCCGGCAAAACCCGTGACGGGCGCAGCGAGGAACGCCAGCGCCATCGGCGCGCCATGTCGCGTCGCGAGCGCGGCGGCATACGCGCCCAGCCCGAAATAGCACGCGTGGCCGAACGAGATCATTCCTCCGCTTCCGAGCAGAAGCTGGAGACTCGCACCGAACAGCGCGAAAACGAGGATGTCGGTGACGATGACCAGGGTGTACTCCTGCGCGACGAATGGGAGCGCCGCGGCGCATGCAAAAAGCGCGACGCCGACAAATAGCGCGCCGCGCTGCGGCGGACGTGCCCGCGTTCGATGCTCCGGCGCAGCGACTGCAGCGGCCTCCGGCGCCCGCCCGAAGAGACCCTGAGGCCGGACGATGAGCACGCACGCCATGATCAGAAACTCGGCGACCAGCGTGAGCTTCGGGAACGCGATCGACAGACCCCCGACATCGACGGTGCCCAGCGCGATGCAGAGCGCCTTGGATAAGCCAATCAGCAGCGCGGCAACGAACGCGCCCGGAATCGATCCCAGGCCGCCGATGACCGTGACCACGAACGCGTCGGCGATGATCGACAGATCCATGCCGAGGCTGGCCGGCTCGCGCGGGAGTTGCAGCGCGCCGGCGAGTCCCGCCAGACCCGCGCCGAGCGCGAACACGGAAGTGAACAAGACGCGCTCGTTGATTCCGAGCGCGGCGGTCAGCACCCGGTTTTCCGTCGCCGCCCGGATCAGCACGCCGAAGCGCGTATGCGCGAGCAGCCACCACAATCCGACAAGAACCAATGGCCCTACGGCAATGAGCAGAAAATCGTAGGCTGGAACGGCGCTGCCCAGGATCTGGATGGTTCCGGACAGGCCCGGCGCGCGCCGCCCGAGTAGATCTTCCGCGCCCCAGGACGCCAGTGTCGCATCCTGTACCACAAGCACGATACCGAAGGTTGCCAGAAGCTGCAGCAGCTCAGGGGTTCCGTAGAGCCGGCGCAGCAGTGTCGACTCGAGGAGCGCGCCGAGCATCGCGACAAGCAACGCAGCGAGGACGACGGCGGCCCAGTAGCCAAGCGGCGTTGCACCGAGGCGCGCGATGAGACTGTACGCACCGTACGCGCCGAGCATCATCAGCGAGCCGTGGGCAAAGTTCACGATGCGCGTGACGCCGAAGATCAGCGACAGACCCGCCGACACCAGGAACAGCGACGAAGCACCGGCGAGACCGTTGAGAAGCTGGGCGAGCAGTGCGGAGAGCGTCACCCGCGAATTATGGCAGCAGGAGGCTCATTCGAGAGCGTCGCGCCGACTCCCCGCAACGCTCGAGCTGCACGATCAGTTGGCAGGACGGTGCGCTCGTACCCAATCGTCGGAGGGAAGGTAGCTCGCACCGTCAGCGTAGCGCCAGTCTGTCATCACGCCCTTGCCGTCCTTGACGCCGATCCGCCCGACATAGGCGCCCATGGTCGATTGATGATCCAGCGCGCGGTAGGTGATCTTGCCGAACGGAGTTTCGACGCTGAGCCCTTCCATCGCGGCAACAAGCTTTGCCGTGTCGGTCGAACGCGCTTTGCGGATCGCGGCCGCCGCACTCATCACCACGCTGTACCCCACTACCGAGCCCTGACGCGGGTAATCGCTGTATTTGGCCTGGTACGCATCCAGAAACCGCTTGTGCGCCGGAGTCGAGATTGCGGACCATGGGTAACCGGTGACATACCATCCGACGGGCGCTTCCTCTTTCAGCGGATCGAGGTATTCAGGCTCGCCGCCCAGCAGATTGAACACCGGCCGGTCCTTGAAGAGACCGCGAAGCTCTCCCTCGCGCACGAATTTGGACAGATCGCCGGCAAACAGCGACGAGAAAATAGCGTCGGGCTTGCTGTCGATCATAGCCTGCACGACCGGCCCGGCGTCGATCTTTCCCAGCGGCACCGCGATCTCGACAAATTCGATCCCGGCATCTCCGGTTTGGCGGGCGATCATCTGCTGCTTGAATGCCGCGGTGGCGGACTTGCCGTATTCGTAGTCGGGATACACGATCGCCCAGCGGCGCTTGTGCAGTTCGGATGCGATCGGAACCAGCATCGCCGTTTGCATGTAAGTCGAAGGCCTCAGCCGGAACGTGTAGCGGTTGCCGTTCTCCCATACGATCTTGTCGGTGAGCGGCTCGGAAGCGAGAAACAGCACCTTGCGTTGTCTGGCGAGATCGGCGACCGCGAGACCGACCGCAGACGAGAAAGTCCCCATCAGAAGATCGACTTTTTCGCGCGTGATGAGCTCCTCGGCTACCCGCACCGCATCACCGGGATTGCCGGTGTCGTCACGGATGATCAGCTCGAGGTTGCGTCCGAGGAGGCCTCCAGACGCATTGATTTCCGTGACCGCGAGCTCCATGCCCTTTTTGTAGGCTTCGAGGAATGCCGGAAACGTTTTGTAGCTGTTGAGCTCTCCAATCTTGATCGGCTGTCCCGAGGCGATTCCCGCGGCCAGCAGCGCCGCGCCGAAAACCCCGGCCAGTCGTGCGCAGTACCCTTTCATGCATGCTCCCGTGTCACGCGCCGCGCGCGCAGCGCATAGTCTAGAGCATTGCGGGAGGGCTCACGATGAACGTTTCGAACTGCCGGCTCATCCGGCGGTTCTATCCTTATGCAATGAGAGGGCGCCGTGAACCGCTGCCGACAGGTAAAATGCGAGATTTGCTTGGTGTTACGCACCTCATTTTGGCAACTTATTTCGCACCTTATTTGGCACACTGGACGCTGCAATGCTCGAGCCCGCTTTCGGACTGACGTTTGGCGATCTCTATTCGTGCGCCGGCCTGCGCCGCGCCGATAGCGCGTTTGTCGCGTGGCTCGAGCGCGCCGACGGCGTCCTGGCTGCGCGTCTGGCGACAGTTCGAACCGACCCCGCCTCGCTGACCCGACTGCAGGAGTCGGAGTTGCTGATCGCACTTGCGCCGCACCTCGAGGATTGGCTTGCCCGGCTCTTTGGCATCGAACGCGAAGTCGCCGCCCTGCAGGCCGCGCAGCACGAGCTCGCGCCTTTGTTCGCGTGCAAGCGCCAGGTGGTGCAAAGAAAGGCGATGAACAAGTACAAGGCCGACGAAGCAGCGGGCTTCGACGGCGGGGCCCTGCGAGCGGAGCTGGAGAAAAAAATAGGCGAGCCGCTGGCCACCCAGCGCGGCGAGCTCGCGTTTGCAGTGCGCGTCGGCGAGTGGGGCAGGGCGGCGGAACGTGACGAAGCCGCTCACGCCGACGATATCGATCTCGCGTTACGCTACGCTGCGTGGGCGGCGCAGACGGGTGAAGGACGGGCGCTGCACAAGGCCGGCGTGCTGTTCAGGGCGCCCCGCAAGCTCGATTACATGCGCCTCGTTCCGGTGGAGCGCGAGACACGCGATGGCGTCGATCGGCTCCGGCTGAGCGATGGCCACACGCGCCGGCGCGAAGGATTTGCGCTGACCGATGCGGGCACTGGTCTTGCCGGCGCACTCGACCAGGCGAACTACTGCATCTGGTGCCACGAGCAGCAAAAGGACTCGTGCTCTTCGGGCCTGCGCGAGAAAAAAAGCGCCGATGGCTCCGACCCTCCGTTCAGGAAATCCCCTTTCGGGGTGACGCTTGTCGGCTGTCCGCTCGAGGAAAAAATTTCCGAGTTTCACAAGCTGCGCGCGGAAGGTTGGGCAATCGGCGCGCTGGCGATGATCTGCGTCGACAACCCGATGGTCGCCGCCACCGGTCATCGCATCTGCAACGATTGCATGAAATCGTGCATCTACCAGAAGCAGGAGCCGGTCGATATTCCGCAGTCTGAGACGCGCACGCTCAAGGACGTGCTGGCGCTGCCTTGGGGATTCGAGCTCTACAGCCTCCTGACACGGTGGAATCCGCTCAATCTCAGGCGCCCCGTGCCGGCCGAGCCGACGGGGAAACGGGTGCTGGTGGTCGGCATGGGTCCGGCAGGATTCACGCTCGCGCATCATCTGCTCAACGATGGCCACACCGTCGTCGGCATTGACGGATTGAAAATCGAGCCGCTGCCGTCCGCGTTGTCCGGCCGGACCGCGCTGGGGGAGCGCGTCCCCTTCGACGCTGTCCGTGACGTCACCGAACTCGATGAGCCACTCGAGGCACGTGTCATGGCCGGTTTCGGCGGCGTCGCCGAATACGGGATCACCGTGCGCTGGGACAAGAACTTCCTCAAACTGATTCGCTTGCTGATCGAGCGCCGTGCAGCCTTCGCGCTCTTCGGCGGCGTGCGCTTTGGCGGCACGATCGACGCGGCGGGGGCTTTCGCGCTTGGATTCGACCACATCGCGCTTGCAACCGGCGCCGGGCGGCCGACAGTGCTCGATCTTCCGAACGGGCTTGCCAACGGTGTTCGCGCCGCGTCGGATTTCCTCATGGCGCTGCAACTCACCGGCGCTGCGCGGACGGATTCGGTTGCCAATATGCAGATCCGCTTGCCGATCGTGGTCATCGGCGGCGGCCTGACCGCGATCGACACCGCGACCGAATCGCTCGCCTATTATCCGGTGCAGATCGAGAAGTTTCTGGCGCGTTACGAGGAGCTTGTCGCCGAGCGCGGCGTGCAGGCCGTAGAATCCGCATGGACGGGTCCGGAAGCAGAGATCGCGAAGGAATACCTGACGCATGCGCGCGCGGTCCGTGTCGAGCGTGCGGCTGCGGCGGAAGATGGGCGAGCGCCGCGCGTGCTGGAATTGCTGCAGCGCTGGGGCGGAGTAACCATCGCCTATCGCCGCCGCCTGATCGATAGCCCGTCGTACACGCTCAACCACGAGGAAGTCGAGAAGGCGCTCGAGGAAGGCGTTCGTTTTGCCGAGGGACTGACGCCGATTGCGATCGAGGTCGATGAGCACGGTCACGTGCGCGCCTTGCGCGTCACGGTGCAGAAGATCGACGGCGCCCACGGCAATGGGAACACAGGCGAAAGCGCGGAAGCGCTGCTGGCGGCGCGCACCTTGCTGGTCGCCGCGGGAACGCAACCCAACACGGTGCTTGCCCGAGAGGACTCAGCGCACTTTCATCTCGATGGAAAATATTTCGTTGCCCTCGACGAGGAAGGCAGGCGCGTTGCGCCCGTGAAGGGCGTGGCCAAACCGGACCGCGTCTCAGTGCTGACCGCGGTCGAAGCCGACGGTCGCGCGATCAGCTATTTCGGCGACCTGCATCCATCGTTCTTCGGCAACGTGGTCAAGGCGATGGGAAGCGCGAAGCAGGGCTATCCGATCGTGAGCCGAATGCTCGGCAGGATCAAGGCTGCATCCGCGATAAGCGACGACAGGTTTGTCGCGCTGCTCAACGACGAGCTGCGCGCGACCGTGGAGCGGGTCGAGCGCCTGACACCCACCATCGTGGAAGTCGTGGTCCGAGCGCCGGCCGCGGCGCGCCGATTCGCGCCGGGACAATTCTATCGCTTGCAGAATTTCGAGACGCTGTCGCGCGAGATCTCGGGCACGCGCCTGGCGATGGAAGGCATCGCTCTCACCGGCGCGTGGGTCGACCGCGAACGCGGTCTCGTATCGACCATCGTATTGGAAATGGGCGGTTCGTCGAATCTGTGTAGCGCGCTCAGGCCGGGCGAACCGGTCGTGCTGATGGGGCCCACGGGATCTCCCACCGAGATCGAGCCGGGAGAAACGGTCGTGCTAGCCGGAGGCGGCCTCGGCAATGCGGTGCTGTTTTCGATCGGTCAGGCATTTCGCGGTGTCGGATCGACGGTGTTGTATTTCGCTGCGTACAGGAAGTTGATCGATCGCTACCGCGTTGCCGAGATCGAAGCGGCGTCCGACGTCGTTGTCTGGTGCTGCGAAGAAGAGCCTGGATTCGCGCCGGGGCGGCCGCAGGACAAGACCTTCGTCGGCAACATCGTTCAGGCCATGGTCGCGTACGCGAGTGGAGCGATGGGCCCGCAGCCGATCGTTTTTCACGATGCCGACCGCCTGATCGCGATCGGCTCGGACAAGATGATGGGCGCGGTTGCCGCCGCTCGCCACTCGGTGCTGAAAGCCCATCTCAAGGCTACCCATCGCGCCATCGCCTCGATCAACTCGCCGATGCAATGCATGATGAAGGAAATCTGCGCGCAGTGCCTGCAGCCGCATCGCGACCCGGTCAGCGGCAAACTGAGCTATGTGTTCTCGTGCTTCAACCAGGATCAGCCGATCGACGAGGTCGATTTCGCGGCGCTCGACGCGCGCCTGTCGCAGAACACGACGCAGGAGAAGCTGACCGCGCAATGGATCGCGCATTGCCAGGGTGTGGACGACGCGTCGGTTTGACTCGCCAGTTTCTTCGCATCCGCGCCTGAGCCTGAGCTCCAGCTGAAGCCTGCTCGCTGATGCGGCACGGGTTTCTGAGGCGGCACCGCGTTCGAGACCTGTGTCATCGCCCAGGCCCGATGAAGCGTTAGAGGATTCGTCGCGGTCCGCGATCGGCACGCTTCCTGCTCGATGGATCGATCAACGCGGTCGGTCACGCAGTCCTTGCGCGCAATCGTGTAGTTCTTACCCGTCACGCAATCCCCAGAAAGAAAAAAGGAACAGTTGACATGGCTGTTCGTCGCATTGATCTGCGCATCGGTACTCGTGCGATCGTCACCTTCGTCGCGCTGCTCGCGTGCGGCATGGCCGCTGCCGATCCACCCGCGCGCGTCGCGAGAATGGCGAACATTGGCGGTCCCGTCAGTTTTTCACCCGCGGGCGAAGACGAATGGGTGCTCGCGACGGCGAATCGGCCGCTGATTACCGGCGATCGTGTCTGGGCGGACGCAGGTGCGCGCGCAGAGTTGCAGATCGGCTCGCTCGCGGTTCGCCTCGGCAGCCAGACCAGCATCACCATCCTCAATCTCGACGATCGCGTGGCGCAATTTCAACTGGCGCAGGGCGCGCTCAATGTTCGCGTGCGGCGCATGGATGCGGGTCAGACGGTCGAAGTCGACACGCCGCTGCTCGCGTTGTCGCTACGGCACCCCGGCATCTATCGAATCGACGTCGATGCGGCGAGCGCGGCGACGAGCATTGCAGTCGTAAACGGCGAAGGCGAGGCGTACGGCGAAGGGGCGGCGTACACGATCAGCGAGGGTCAGTGGTACCGTTTCGCGGATTCTGCGCTTCGGGATTATCAGTACGACGCGCTGCCGCCGGCCGACGCGTTCGATGCCTGGACGCGGGAGCGCGACCGCCGCGAAGACAACCCCGTTGCGGCTCGCTATGTCTCGCCGGACGTCATCGGTTATTCGGATCTCGACGAATATGGAACCTGGAGCACCGTCGAGGGCTACGGCAACGTGTGGGTCCCCACCTCGGTGGCGAGCGACTGGTCGCCGTATCGCGAGGGACGCTGGGCCTGGATCGAGCCATGGGGCTGGACCTGGGTCGATGACGCGCCGTGGGGATTTGCGCCTTTCCACTACGGCCGCTGGGCCTATGCGCGCGAGCGCTGGTGCTGGGTTCCGGGACCGGCGCGGGGGCGAGCCGTCTACGCCCCGGCGCTGGTCGCCTTTGTCGGCGGCGACAGCTTTCGCGTATCGGTGGGTGCCGGCGCCCCGGCACGCGGCATCGCGTGGTTTCCGCTCGCGCCCGGCGAAGTATATCGACCCTCGTACCGTGTGAGCCGCGACTACTTCACCCGCGTCAACGTCAGCAACACCAACGTGACCCAAATTGCGATCACGAACGTGTACAACAGGCCCGACGCGCCCAACGCCGTCTATCGAAACCGTGACCAGCGCGGCGGGGTGACGGCGATGCCGGCCGCCGCGTTTGCCCAGTCCCGGCCGGTCGCGCAGACTGCGGTAGCGATCTCGCGCGCGGTCGCCATCGCCGGGCCGGTGACGCCCGTTGCTTCGATTGCGCCGGTACGGGCAAGCGTCTTAGGCAGCGGCGCAGGCGCCGCTGGAGGCGCTGCAACCGGGGCGGCGCCAGCTTTGGCCGCACGGCCGCCGGTGGCCACCCTCCGACGCCCCGTCGTTGCGCGACTTGCACCGCCTGCACCGCCAGCGCCGTTCAACGTCCGTGAGGCAACGCTGGCGAAGGATCCGGGCCGACCAGCCGATCCGGCGACTCTTGTTCCACCCAGATCCATCGCGACTGCTGCGCCGGCCGTGAAAGTGCTCGCGCTTTCGACACAGGGAACGCCGCCACCGGCGCCGTCGCTTCCACGCGCTCGGACCAATGCACC
>OCZU010000056.1_pt1 | contig 82854 bp, 65 predicted proteins | sample 1539001 | NCBI WGS metagenome assembly OCZU01 (sample SAMEA3539306, study PRJEB22396) | soil metagenome | biome: tundra; feature: field; material: soil | place: USA | collected 2010-05 | depth 0.15 m | reverse complement strand
CGCCAGGGTGACATTTTCATGTTGCCGTTAGGGTGACAAAATCATGTTGCTACAACAGTAGCTGGATTTCTGCATTCCCAAGGCCAATTCATCCCCTGAACCCGCGTCTGCCTCAAGCAATTCGCACCGCCCCGTCCGCGGGACTAGAATTAGCAGTAGCAGCCATGGTGGACGCGCATCACCAACTGGCTTTCGCTTACGAGAAAATGAAATGAGGTCAAATCATGAGCTCTGGACGTTATGAATCTTCCGACAGCAGCAATATAGGGACCGCTGTTACATTCTTGCTTATTGGGATTGGAGCGGGTGCTCTGGCGGCCCTTGTACTCGCCCCAAAGACCGGCAAGCAGTTCCGTCGCGACTTGAAACGCGGCTATGAAGATGCCAAGGAGACGTTGCAGGATTGGACCGAAGAAGCCAAGGACCGGGCACGCGATGTAACCGAGCGTGTACGCGACGTAGCCGAGCGCGGAGCCAGCTTCGCGGACGACCTGCGCGAAAAAGCCGAGCCCTTGCGGCGTGCGATCAATCGCAGGTAATTTGTCGCAGCGTGCCCGCGTGTTCATCCGCGCCCAATCTGTCAGCGCCCGATCCATCGCCGCCCGATCTGTCACCGAAAGATCGCGACGAAAATGCCCTTGATGCGCCGGAGGAATCGGCGAGGTGCAGAGCCGGGCGGGGCTGAACCCTGTGGCTCAGCGGGCGGGGGCTGGATTTGTATTTCGAGCTGGCTTCGCGCGGCAGACATCTCCATGACTGGTAGCGCCGCAGCCTCGTTCGTGGGTGCGGGTGGCGCGGCAGGTCGAGGCCTGGCATGAAAAACAAAGGGCGCATCGACCTGAACATGAACCTCGTTGGGCTGCGAAGGTGGCAAGGGCTGGGTTTCGGGGCCGCTCGAAAGTGTTTGGCGCACTTCCTTCTCCGGCGCCAAGTTCGCCTGGCCAGTGTTCTCCAGTTTGGCGGCAAGTTTCGATGACGTCTCGCCTTCCGTAAGTTTGGCGTTCGGTGGCAACTCAGAGTCCGGTGCCGCAGGGATACCGGTTCGTATCACCGGAACTGGCGGCGGGCAGCCACATTCCAGTGGGACGTTGTTGTCCACCTTATCGATCCGTCCCGCGCGAAACACCGCCTGCTCGGTAGGTTTCACCTGGTAGATGCGGTCCCCCATCAATTCTGAAACGATCGCCGAAGAGCTATTTCCCGCCAGCCCTCGTATACAAGTGTTGCCGTGCGAGTCTGTGCTAATGGCAAAGTCAAATTCTCCGGGTCCTGCAAACAGGATGCGGAAGTCAGGTGTCAGCACAGTATCGGCCGAAGCCTCAAGCGCGTAGTGCGTCTCCAGCCCTCCCGTGCTCATACCCAGCATCAAGTCTTTCCCGTTCTTCGAAGGTGTCACCGAGACCGTTGTGCGCGGGCAAAGGCGGAACTCACCTCCGCGCGATAGTTGCAGGACTGCAGTATCGGGACCCGTAGTCAGAGATGATCCGGCGGCGATCCGGCTACCCGCGAGCGTGACATCACCACCGCCGCCAGTGACCGGCACTATCGCCGGCGCCTCCGGCTGGCCCAGCGACGCCGCTCTCGGCGTTTGGACCGGCGGTTTCCTGCCCCTCGCATTCACGTCCTCGGGAGCCTTCAGCCGGACCATCAAACGGTTACCTGCTTCGTCCCACGTATAGCTGTACGGAGCGAGAAGATCGAGCACGACCCTCGCGATGGGAGGATCTTTTTGAAATTGTTCAGCACGAATGCCGAGAATGTTTTCCTGCTGGACGTCGATCCGCTTCTGCTGCAGTCCCATCTGCGCATGGAGTAGGTCGATAACCAGACGCGGCGGGGAATTCAGGAACTGAATCGACGGTATCGCCGGTCGAGTCGAAAGAATTTCAATCGCGGGAACACCCCGCTCGATCACCACGCGCACACTCGTAACCACTGTGATCTCTGGTTTTGTGGAACTGGTTTTTGGCTTTGCCGCACCCCGCGCAGAATTTTGCGGCCACGCGCTTGGGACTACCAATGCCGCCAGCAGCAGAATGCCAACAAGGTTGAAGCGTGGTCGCAGCAAAGAAATCCCCTCAAATCTTCCTGAAGGAACCTTATCATTTGCCGAGAAAGCGGTGAAGTGCCGGGGTCAGGAATGCGGACGGCGCCCTGAAGGTTGTTCAGCAGCAAAGGAGCCGCGCTCGTCTCTTCTCGGGTCCGCTTCAGCTCTCGGGAAGGAATTCGTATTCTTCAATCACCGCGGCCACGGCCATCTTCCCATTGTTGGCGCCGCCGTCAACCCGTAGAACGCGCCCTTTGCACTGCACGCGGATGCTTTCCGTCAGAGTGATTTCGGGCGGTAGGGTAAGAGTGAAGCCGATGGGTGACCCCTGTTCGATGGGTGCATCGAGATAAAGACAAATACCGCGAGCGCTTACGTCCCGCAGTTGCGCGGGTTCGCTGTGCTCGCTCTTTTCATCGCGGGCGACGGATACCGGAATCCGAAGCGCGAAGCGTCGCGCAGACCTTTTCTCCTGCTGGGCTTCTGCCATGCACTGCTCCTAAATACAATAAAGTGGCGGTTAACTGTATCTAAAGAATGAGGTTAAAGGGCAGGTTCCGTCAATACCACCCTTGGGCGAGGGAATGGCCCGTTCTGGCGGCAAACGGAGATGCGATTATCTTTCGGCAATTCTCCATCAAGGCTTGACGCTGCCTCCGTGGCCGGTGAGTGGTAAGCTAAAAATCGGACAAAACCAGTGGTCTTCGTTCTCGACAACTACGATTCCTTTACTTACAACCTGGTTCAGTATTTCGGGGAACTCGGCGCTCAAGTCGAGGTGCGCCGCAACGATCAAGTCACGGTTGCCGACGTTGAAGCGATGCAACCGGAGCGACTCGTGATATCCCCCGGTCCGTGTACGCCGCAGGACGCCGGCATCAGCATTGATCTGATCCGGCACTTCGCCGGCAAAGTGCCCGTTCTCGGCGTCTGTCTGGGACATCAGGCCATCGGCGCGGCTTTTGGCGGCAAAGTGGTGCGCGCTCCCCACTTGATGCACGGCAAGACCAGCGCGGTCACCCACGATAACAAAAGCATCTTCCACGGTTTGCCCACACCGATGACGGCCACTCGCTACCACTCGCTCATCGTGGCAGAAAAAGATTTGCCGACAGAACTGGAAGTCAGCGCGTGGACGACGGAGAAAGATGGAACTCGCACGATCATGGGCCTGCGGCACCGGCGATTTCCCATCGAGGGAGTGCAGTTTCATCCGGAGAGCGTGCTGACGGATGCGGGGAAGAAGCTGGTGGAGAATTTCTTGACAATGTGACCTGGCCACTGATTGCCACTGATCACTGGCCACTGCCCCTGGCCATCTCCACCGCCCTCAACAGCGCCTGGGCCTTGTTCATGCTTTCTTGAAACTCACTGACCGCATTGGAATCCGCCACAATGCCCGCTCCCGCCTGCAGGTACGCATGTTTGCCTTGCATCAGCATGGTTCGAATGCCGATGCATGAATCCAGGTTCCCGGCAAAATCCGCATAGAGCACCGATCCGCCATAGATGCCGCGGCGCACCGGTTCCAGTTCCTCGATGATCTGCATGGCCCGCACCTTCGGCGCTCCGCTCAGCGTGCCCGCCGGAAAACAGGCAGCGAAGGCGTCGATCGCACCGAGATCCTTGCGCAGCGTCCCTTCCAGCGCAGAGACCAGGTGCATCACATGAGAGTAACGCTCCACGTACATCAGGTCTTTCACTTTTACCGACCCATACTCGCTCACGCGGCCCAGATCGTTGCGGCCCAAATCCACCAGCATGACGTGCTCGGCGCGCTCCTTCTCATCGTTCCGCATCCGCTCTTCCAGGCGCAGATCTTCGGCCTCGTCGCGCCCCCGCGGATGTGTGCCTGCGATGGGACGGTATTCCAGCTTGCGTCCGGTCACACGCACCAGCATCTCGGGCGAAGAGCCGAGGATTTGCGTCTCCCCCATTCGCAGGAAATAAAGATATGGCGAAGGGTTCACCTGGCGCAGCGCGCGGTAAAGGTCGAACGGCTCGACACCGGGGATAAAATCGAGTCTCTGCGAAAGCACCACCTGAAAAATGTCGCCCGCGGCAATGTACTCCTTGCAGCGCTCCACGCTTCGCAGAAATTGCGCACGGGTGGTGCCTGTGTGGATCTTCATCTTCCCCGGAAGGGCCCGCCCGGACTTGCGCCACATCGCCGGACGCAATCCCGCAGCCAGCTTTCTTTCGAGCCTGGCAATGTCGCGCATTGCCCGGTCATAGGCGCGGCGCGGATTTTCTCGCGTCACGTCTGCCGCCGCCACAATGTGAATCTGGTGCCGCAAGTGATCAAAGGCCAGCAGACGGTCGAAGAACATCAGTTCGCAATCCGGCAGAGACAGATCGTTTTTCGCCTGTTCGCCAATCTTCTCCAGTTGGCGTACAACGTCGTATGAAAAATAGCCGACAGCTCCGGCGGTGAAGGGCGGAAGGCCCGGCATCGCGGCAGGTTGATGCTCGCCCAGCAACTGCTTCACCACCTGAAACACATTGCCCTGGCGGCGCTCGCGCTGCCGGCCTCGTTCAATTTCGATCGATGAGCCCCGCGCCCGCACCCGCATGTAAGGCCGCACTCCCAGAAACGTGTATCGGCCAATCTGCTCGCCCCGCTCCACCGACTCCAGCAAAAACGCGTGCGGTTCTTTTTCCGCGATGGCCAGAAAGGCGGAGACCGGCGTGAGCAGATCGGCGCTCACCGATTTCACCACCGGCACCAGCGTTGCTGAACGCGCTAAACGCGAGAATTCCTTGAACTCGGGGTTAACCATGCGAAAGATGAGGCTCTCCGGACTTCAGCGCCTCGCGGTTCATTATAGGGGACAGATTCTCATGCCAGTTCATCTGTCGCCGCACCTAGCCGAAATGGTTGGCTGCGAACCAATCCGGAAGGAAAGTAGGGCCCCTCGTGGCCTCTTTAACATCCCGTGTTCAGCCGCATCGATTCCGCGACGGCAGAGTAGGATTTTTGAATCATCCCCTGAAAGTCAGGCAAACTCCCGTCGCGTGGGGAACCGTCACGGTGTACTTGCCGTCCTGGAGACGGTCAGGTTCTGGAGACCGCGTGATGTGAGCTTCCCGGCTATCCAGGGCCGGGGCGTGTAACGTCTTGGTCTCCACCGCTCCTGTTCTCCCCGTTCCAAAGTGCAGGCTTACTTCTACATTCTGCTCCGCGTCTTTGTTCAGGATAATGACGGCCACATGCCCGCTGGGAAGTGTCGCGGCATAGGCGGTTGCGTCAATTCCCGTCGCCTGGAGCTGTGAGGTGAAGTCACCCTGGAGAAAGGAGGCTCCGCTGAGTTCTCCAGCGAACTTGAGGCCATAGGCCACCGGTTCCATCGCGTACTCTGAGTTGAACGTCGCAATAGGGGAGTAGAAGGGGTGAGGATGAGTCGCGATCTGAACCGGGCTTTCGCCTTTCTCTTGGAGAAGGATGTCGCCGGGGAGGGAACCTCCGACGGAGTTTGCGACGGATTTGCCGGTGCCGCCGTGCAAATTGATTCCGGAATAGTTGTTGCTGGCGAGCAACAGCGAATAGTCGGCAGACCACAGTGCCGCAGCGAAAACGTCGGACACACCTGGCTTGCCGCCGCGATAGCAAGTGTTGCCTTCCGTCATGCGCACGCGAACACCCATCTTCTTTGCCGCGGCGGTCGCGGTATCCGCCGTCTTCTGAACCCTGGCCATCGTAGCTGGCTTAAGCAGGTTGGGAATGTTGACCTCGGGATTTGTTGCTGGCCCGCCGAAATAGTAGTGGTGCGTAACCGTTGTCACGTGCGGTGGATTCTGGATCGAAGGCCACAAATCCGCGATCTCCGTCAGCCACGCCACATCCGATGCAACATCCGGCATCCCGAATTTTGCCCCTGATACACGGGAGGTCACGGCCCGAGCAAGAGCGAGCCACTCCTCCAGGTAGGTTTTCGCGGACCACTTTTTTGGATCGCGCAGATGGCGGCCGAACAGATCCGCCTCGTTGCCAATCTGGAAGTACTGCAGGCTCGCACCGAGAGTCTTGGCCACGAACGTAGCTTCCTCAGCCGCACGCTCAGGCGTATTGGTTCCCATGCCGATGCCATACAGGCAGGTCCAGCCGGTCGCTTTCAGAAAACCCGCCAGATTCCGCACCGCCTCGGATGTTACGGCGTAATACTGTGGTTTGGGCTCGCCTTCGACCACGCGAGTCTGCGGGTGCTCACGTTCAGGAGAACCGGGCGTTGCCTTCCACCAGGCAAACTCGCTGGTATTGCCGCCCAGTCGCAGCACGCCCCGAGGTGCCAGAGCTTTGAACTGGCGGATCAATCCGATATTGCTCGCCGCGAAGAAACTCGGATCGGCCAGTTGCTGCACCTCATACGACAGACCCACGAAGTCGTCAGGCATGTGGTGCCCTATGGCCTGGGTTGAAAGCTCCAGGGTGACCTGGGCTCCCGCCCGGCGCTGCGCAATAAGACGGGTTGCAGCAAGAGATAGCGCTGCTGTGGTGAGGAATCTGCGTCGGCTGATCGTCGTCATCATACCCAGAGTGTAATCGGCGCCATGTGCATGTTTCTAGCCGCAAGCATACGCACAATCAACCATTTGCTCTGCTCCTTCTTCCTCGATGCTGAGCCCGTTAGTTTTACGCGGCCTTCGGATCATGGGCTGTGCTCTCTTTATCTTCTTCGGGATTGTGCCAGCCGCCCACGTCGAGAGCCAAGCGGTCCGCCTCAGGAGGACCCCACGAGCCTGGGTCGTATTGTTGCAGGGCTGTTGTATTTGCGAGAATGGGGTCGACAATCGCCCACGCAGCTTCCACCGCGTCTTGCCGAACGAACAGCATGCCATCTCCACGCATCGCATCCCCGAGCAGACGCGCATACGCATCAACCTCGTCCGCGGTGGGCTCCTCGACTACCGAAAGATGCGCGGGCTTGGAGACAAGTTCTTCGCCGGGGCGCTTCACTCTGGCGCTGAGGCTAAGCGAGATTTCCCCTGGCCCAAGGCGGAAGCGAAAATGATTGCTCGATTCGGCGCCCAAAATGTCGAGCGGAGGTTTCCTGAGTTTGACCAGCACTTCGGTCGTCGTAACCGGCAGGCACTTTCCGGCGCGAATCAGGAAAGGGACACCTGACCACCGCCGTGACTGAATTTCCAGACGCAATGCGGCAAACGTCTCCACCTTGGAATCCGGTGCAACTCCTTTCTCGCTTTTGTAGCCCTTGAACTGTCCTCGAACCAAATGCTTGGGATCCAGCGGTAAAATCGTGCGGAATACCTTGACTTGCTCATCGCGGATAGCGTCGCAATGCATTCCGGTGGGGGCCTCCATGGCCAGAAAAGCTACGACCTGAAGCATGTGGTTCTCGACCACGTCGCGGATCGCCCCAGTGTCATCGTAGAACTTTCCCCGCCCCTCGATCCCGAACTTCTCCGCCATTGTGATCTGCACACTCTCGATGTAATTCCGGTTCCAGATCGGCTCCAGGAAGCTGTTGGCGAAGCGAAAGAACAGAAGATTGAGAACCGCCTCTTTACCGAGGTAGTGGTCGATGCGAAAGATTCTCGATTCCGGAAGCACCGCATGAAGTGCGGCGTTCAACTGCTGTGCCGAGGCAAGATCGTGTCCAAAGGGCTTCTCGACAATGACTCGCGCATTGGTGATGCAGTTCGACTTTGCGAGAGTCTCGACGACACTTGTAAAAAGAGTGGGGGGAATCGCCAGATAATGCGCCGGGCGGTTGGCCGAGCCGAGCGTCTTCTTCAATAGGTCGAAGGTCCCGGGTTTTTCATAATCGCCGCCGACATAGCGAAGCAACTTCAGCAGTTCGGCCAAGGCTTCTTGATCGATCTCGCCTCCTTGCTGCTGGACGCTATCGCGCACGCGCTCTTTGAGATGTTCATTGGTGCGTGCGGCCCGGGCGACGCCAATCACGGGCACATCCAGGTGCCCATGCCGGACCATGTGGTAAAGGGCGGGGAAGATCTTCTTATGGGCTAAGTCTCCCATGGCTCCGAACAGAACCAGAGCATCCGCTGGCATTGTCTCTTCCGTGCTCTTTCCTGTCGCACATGCTTGTCTGAGATCTGGCATGAAGTTCTCCTGATGTTTGGTGGGTAGACTCGCGTCGTTCAAACTTGGTTGCCCAAAGTTCGGTCCAGATTGAAGGCGGCGCTAATGAGTGCCAAGTGTGTAAAAGCTTGCGGGAAATTGCCCAGAGCCTCCCCTTGCGGCCCCGTCTGTTCTGAGTAAAGTCCGAGATGGTTGGCATATCCCAGCATACGTTCAAACAACAGCCTGGCTGTTTCCAGTTTTTCAGGCAGTGCCATACTCGCGCGCGTCAGCGCCTCTACCAGCCAAAAGGAGCACATGTTAAAAGTGCCTTCTTCTCCTGGGAGTCCGTCAATGCGGGGCTGCGGCGGATAGCGGTATACAAGGCTGTCGCTGACGAGGCCGCCCTTGGCTGGGTTCTCGAGGATGGCACTTATGGTGCTGAGCATCCGCGGATCGGTCGGAGCCATAAAGAAGACCAATGGCATGATCAGAACTGATGCATCCAGATCTTCACTGCCATAGTATTGGGTAAACGCGTGGCGTTTTTCGTTCCAGCCTCGGGCCATCACCTCTTCGTAGATGCGATCCCGCTCGCGCAGCCACTTTGCGCGGTCAGCTGGAAGCGCACGCTTGTCGGCCAGACGGAGACCGCGATCCAGAGCGACCCAGTTCATAACTTTCGAGTAGACAAAATGTTCTTGCCGATTGCGCATCTCCCAAATGCCGGCGTCAGGGAGGTGCCAGTTCTCGCAAATCCACTCAAGACGAGTGCGGATCTTTACCCAAACATCGTATGAGGTGGGACTCACGTACTTGTTGGACAGGTAAAGCGCGTCCATGAGCTCGCCGTAGATGTCTCCCTGGAACTGCGAAACGGCATCGTTGCCGATGCGCACGGGTCCGGACCCTCGATACCCTTCCCAGTGATCCAACGTCTGCTCGGGAAGCTTGTTGTCGCCCGCGACCGTGAAGACGACCGCGCCGGCCTCTTTTGGATGGGCGTGCTTCGACGCGTAATCTTCGATCCAGCGCATGAAGGCGGCCGCCTCTTCCTTGAAGCCGATGCGCAGAAACGCGTAAACCGTGAAGGCGGCATCGCGGATCCAGGTGTAACGGTAATCCCAGTTGCGACTGCCTCCGATAACTTCAGGCAAGCTTGTGGTGGGGGCTGCAATGATCGCTCCGGTGGGTTCAAAGGTAAGAAGCTTCAGCGCCAAGGCCGATCTGTGCACCTGCTCCTGCCAGCGCCCGTGGTAAGTGCAGGCGGAGAGCCAGTCCTGCCAGAACTTCACAGTGCCCCGCAGCAGTTCCTCTGCCTCTTTTTCGCACGGCGCACACGGCACAGCGCCCTCATCGCAGTCGTCCCTAAGAACGAAGACTTGTGATCCGCCTTCCGAGAGCACGAACTCGGCAGACACGCCGCCGCGCCCGTCGTTCTTGAGAGGCACAGCAGTCGAAAGAGCCAGGGTCAAACTGCCCGACGTAAATGTCGCGCCGTTGGCGTGTATCAGCGTGTTATGGGTCTGTCGTCCATAATCGAAAGCTGGGCGGCAAGTGACTGAAACGCGTACTGTTCCCCTAACGCAGCGGATGCGGCGGTATACATGGCGATACGCGGGCGATTCGGAGGGTAGCCCCACCGGCATGAAGTCTTCCAGTTCGGCAATTCCGTCTGCCAATAAGAAGCGCGTAACCAGGACATTCGTGGAAGGCCAATAAAACTGCTTGCGCCGCACGCCGTCAGAGTCGGCGGAGATTTGGAAGCGGCCTCCCTTTTCGTCATCCAAAATCGCCCCGAAGATGCTGGGCGAATCGAAGTGTGGGTAGCAGTACCAGTCAATCGAACCGTTTATGCCCACCAGGGCAACCGTGCGCATATTGCCGATCATCCCGTAATTCTCGATAGGCTGATACGCCATCGTTCTGAGCCCTCCTACCACTCGCTACCCGGCGTGCAGTGACCGTTTCAGTAAAACCTCGGATGTCCGCTCAAGATCTCGATCGAGACCACTGCGAAGGTGAAGCCAGAGGAAGAGAAAATTGAAGAAATGCGCCGCGTATCGCCATAACGGAAGGGCAGAATCTTCACTAGCACATGTCCCCAAAAGGTTCTGACGTCTTGCCTCTCCCACAACATGTTGCGTGTTGGCTCAGGCAACTCGCCGCGCACTTCGCTTAGGAAGTTCGCGCAGGAGTTTTTCGACATGCATCTGTAATTCGGTCGCCATATTCTTTTTGGCATCTTCAAAACTGCTGCCATGGACCGTGACCGACAGGCTTTTACAGAGCCCCTTCCATTCGTCACCTTCCGACCAGAAATCGCAGTCAATCGGTATGCTCGCAGTCACCTGCAGGTTCACCACTTGAGAAGTCATAGTCACTCCGCTCGAATCTGGGTTGTGGGCAATCGATTCAATGCTTCAATGCCGTCGCCGGGATGGCAAGTGCTGAGATTCGTAGCCATGATGAACACCTTCTTCTTGCCTCTTGTGCATCTCCGTCGCGACTACGTGCAAGCCACTGAGCCTTGAATTACGGGGCGCACGGCGTGTGTCTGAAACCTCGGGATGCCCCAGAAGACAATGATCGACGACAGGTTGCGGCAAAAACTGGTCAACATTGCACACTCTCTCGACAGACCTCTAGCTTGAGCGACCTTCAGAGCCTGATCGACACCTAGAATCCATCCTCAGGCCACCGTGCTCTCTGGCGTACCACTGAGTTGCGGCATCTGGATCTGGATGATGTTGTTTTTGATGGCGTACACGACCAGATCGCGCATGGAGTGTAGATTGCGCTTCCGCATGATGTTGCTTGCGATGTGTCTCTACCGTCTTGGTGCTCAAGTTCAGCAGTGAAGCCACTTCTTTGGAGCTCTTCGATTCAGCGAGAAGCTGAGTGACTTCACGTTCGCGGGCGGTCAGTGTCGGCAGATCCGGCGGCTCATTCCGGGATATGGCATGTCTCTTTTCCAGAAATCCCGACAACAACAGATCGTTTACTCGTGGCGTGAAAAACATTCGCTTGCTCTGCAAGGCTTCGACTGCGGCCACCAGATCGCGAGCGGCGTCGGATTTGAGCACAAAGCCGCGTGCCCCGGCGTCGAGGGCCTCACGGATAACCTGATCGGAATCGGTGATGGTCAGAACTATGACTTTGAAGTGGGGGTCGTGCTGCAGCAACTGGCGTGTGGCGTCCAAGCCGTTGAGGGAAGGCATGCCTCTGTCCACGATCACCACATCCGGCTATTTTCGCTGGGCTGGAGTTCCCAAGTCGGCTCTTAGTTTTCGATCGAAGTCATTGTTGGGAAATAGGTTCCCGCATGTAGGAGCGCTTCCACTGCCTCGACGATGGAGCCGACATCTGACTTCGCGCAGGCTCCTCGGATGCCCACCCTGCGGGCCTCCTCGGCCAGTTGTTGGGATAGATGAATGGTGACCATCAGGATGGGAATTTCAGGAAACAGTTTCGTGATTTGCCGGGCTACATCAAGCCCGTTTAGATCCGGCATCTGGAAGTCCAGAAGAATCATGTCAGGCGGACTTTTCTTTACCCGCTGTAACGCTTCTCCTCCCGTTCGAGCCTCATCGCAAACTTGCCAGGTGCTTTGCTGCTCGAGAAGAGCCCGAAGATAGTGTCGGACCGCCGGGTTGTCGTCTACCACAAGAATTCGAACCATGCGGCAACTTCCTTCCAGTTCGGGCCCAAAAGCTAAGTACGGCTTCGATCACGGCCGGGCAACATGCCCCGCGCCCGACGCAGCCGGCTATTCGCCGGCTATTCAATGTCCCTTGCTGTGACCTTCTGCCTTATGCTTCTTCAGAACCGTTCGCGCAGCTACCTCCCTGGCTCGGTCACCATAGCGCCCGGACCGTTGCGCGCTTTCCTTAATGTGTTCGTACTCCCTGTGTTCCTTTGCACTCACGCCACGAAGATGTTTTTTTCCTGGCATCGGCTCCTCTTTCGCAACTGTTTCTCTGCTTCTCCCACCATAGGAGTTCCAGTCGTATGACCGCAATACCGCAAACTCCTGAGCATCCAACATCACAATCCCTGCTGGAGATCAATCAATGTGTTTCCCGCACTACCGATTTGAGCCGCTCTCTTGTTTGTAGTGGGGAATCTTATGGCGCTTTCGCGCTCTTTACTCTCTGGCCCGCGCTGTAGGCGCCGGAAAGTTGAGCCTGACCATTGCTATTGTCGGGAGACTGGGATTCAGCGACATGCCCGGCTGTGGGGTGCCTGCGCTTCGGAAACAGCAAGTCACGCATCTTCATCTTCGCCTGGTGCAGTTGTGATTTTGAGTTGCCGATTGATTGGCGCCGTTCCTAACAGCACAAATCGCAAATGCGAACGTCGCTTCCTTCCACTTAAGGCCCAAAGCTTTACGGGCGAGGCCAAGGAACCGCACATGGAACTTTGACGGTTCCGGCATTGACTCTCCTAAATAGGCCCGGCTTGCAGGATAAACCGGGCCTCACAAAGAACATCGGAGATCCTCACCTCACCGGCTCGCGGTGGATGGGACCCCCGCTTCCGGTTTTAGTTCGCCGTGTTCCTTCGCTTGGCCCGAATATTTCCTGATCGCGGCCAGGAACGGCTCACTCGCCTCTTTGGGCCGGATTTTTCCGTTCAAGATATCGGAAAACGGCACGAACTTCCCGTAGAGAATTCGAGTTTCGTCCTTATCTTGCGTGACAGCCGAGCCGTTCAAATCAATTCCTGCAAAAATACCTCGTGCGCGTGAGTAGGCCAGCACTTCTGCCCTCATCTTTAAGTCTGTATCGGCGCCAGCATCGCGTCCGACCGGACCCGCGGCCGCCGACGCATCCGCACCCAGCTTGAAGTGGCTCGACAACAGATGCTGCATTCCCTGGTCGTTGGTCACGATCATCACCAAGTCGACAGCCTGACCGCCGAGTTGCAAGCCCCAGCTTCCACCTGTGATGGTGATCGGTGCGGGAGCGCTCCACGCGCCACTCTGTGTCCGGCACGTAGCGACGCCTTTGCCATGACTGCCGCCGACAATGACCGCAACTTTCACCATGGAGGGAATGACTGCGATGCACTTCGCATCGCTCATCACTTTGTCAGGGATTGCTTTGTCGGGAGTGGCCATAATTTCGTTCAGAACTTGGGCGGATGCCTCGAGGCGTTTGTCGATATCCGACCGGTCTTTGTCATCCGCGGACCACGCCAGGCCGACGCAGAGTAAAAGGCCAGCGCCGAGCACCAGGAAATATCTCGGCAATGCGCAACTGATTCTTGTCATAAGCAGACCTCTTCCGTGCTCGCAGCGAGCAACTGTTAAGTTTCTTACACGGTTAAACCTAGCCCGGTCGACGGCATCGATTCCATCCGGTTCGCGCTGTAAAGTGGATCAGGGATATGCCGGATCGGTAGGGAACATTTTCAGCGGTCTACAGGCTGGTAGCGTCGATAACTTCGGCGAGTACAGGTTTGCCAGTATTGAGAGCTGACAATTGGCGGCCGCCTACGACTCAGCACATCCATCCAGTACAGCGCTTGGCTCTCGCAACACCGAACCGGAGGGAATAATGAGTTCCACCACGGTTCCGGGATGCGCATTCGTCAGCCGCAACTCTCCACCAAATTCTTTGGCGCGTTGCTTCATGCCTCCGATGCCAACTCCAACGCTATCCGGTTGCAGTTCGGCGATTCTCTTGCCGATTCCCTTGCCATCATCTCGCACTGCAACCACGATCGTCCCTTTTCCTTGAGCCAAAGTAATCCACACCTTGCTTGCCTCTGAATGGCGGAAGACATTGGTCAGGGCCTCTTGAACGATTCGAAAGATGGCGGTCTCAACCTCCGTTGCGAGCCTCGGAAAATCGCCGGGCTGGACGTCTAGGGAGGTTTCAATGCCGCTGCGCTTGGTGAGTCCTGCCACGTACCAGGAAAGGGCCGAGAGCAAGCCCACTTCATCGAGCAACGGGGGATGCAAAAGGTGAGACATGGTGCGGACTTGCTGAATGGCACGATCAATAATGCTGCTAGCCTCAGTCCACACTTCCTCCGGCGGCTGCGCGGATTTCTGCAGGATCATTTTGTCCAGTACCATCTTGGCCACGGCAAGTTCCTGTCCTAACCCGTCGTGCAGATCGCGCGCCAGGCGGCGGCGCTCCTGGTCCTGCATCGTCATGAGCCGGATGGAGAGACGGCGCAGTTCTTCCGTCCGCCGATCGACCATTTTTTCCAATTCAGTGGCGTTGTCGCGGATCGATTGTTCCAGCAGTTTGCTGTCCTGAATGTCAGAACAGGTTCCGTACCATTTCACGATCTTCCCGTTATCGCGGATTGGAAGCGCGCGGGCCCGGAACCACCGATAAGATTCATCTCTGGATCGGAGGCGATACTCCGCTTCGTAGTTTGCCCCCGATTCGACACAGCGCATCCAGTCCACCATGGCCTTTTGCTTATCCTCGGGGTGCACATAGTCGAGCCACCCGAAGCCATTCGCCGAACCTGGGGAAGCGCCAGTAAAGTCATAAAACCGGTCGCTGATGTAATCCCTGGAGCCATCGGCCATACGACTGAAGATGATGTCGGGCGCCGTGTGGATAATGGCATCAAGTTCCTGATTCTTTCCCACCAGTTCCATGTTGAGCTGCAGCAGTAATTCCGCCTTGCGAGCCAATTCTTCCGTGCGCTCCAACACGCGCTGCTCCAGTTCGCGATTCAGCGTTTCCAGTTGCCGCGTCTTGCGATGCAAGTCGGCGAATACCCTTACTTTCGCGCGCAAAAGCTCCGCCACCACTGGAACAGAAATATAATCCACCGCTCCGTGTTGATATCCTTTGAGCTGGTCCAGGTCGGTCAGATGCACCGCTGAAACAAAAATGATTGCGGTCCTCTGAAAACGTGGGTGCTGGCGAATCATCGCTGCCAATTGGAAACCGTCGAGCTCGGGCATGCTCACATCCATCAGCACAACGGCAACGTCATTTTTCAGTAGAACCTCGAGCGCCTCTCTCGCCGAAGCGGCTTTGATCAGGTTCTCGCCCAATCCACCGAGCATGACCTCATAGCTGAGAAGCTTGCCGGGCTGATCATCCACCATGAGGATGTTAACCTTCTCGTTCGTGCTCATCGACAGGTCCTTTCCACTCACGTCCCGCTTGTCAAACGCATGCCTCTGGCAAGCTATCTGTGCAGCCACATCCGTAGCGATGAGAGCAGTTGCTCGGTATTCACCGGTTTGGCCAGATACTCTGACGCTCCGGCCTCAAGACACTTCTCGCGGTCCCCCTTCATCGCTTTTGCGGTCAGGGCAATGATCGGCAAGCGCCGGAACGAAGCGTTCTGCCGCATCACCTGCATGGTTTCGTAGCCATCCATTTCCGGCATCATGATGTCCATCAGCACAATCGCGACATCCGGAGTCGATTCGAGCCTGGTGATCGCTTCCCGGCCGGTTCCGGCAGTGATCACGGTCATGCCACGACGCTCGATGACGCTGCTGAGGGCGAAGATATTACGCACGTCATCGTCTACCACCAGCACTTTCTTGCCAATCAGGGCATCGTCGGAGTGGTGCAACCGGTCCAGCAGTCTCTGTTTTTCCACCGGAAGATCGGCGACCACACGATGCAGGAACAATGCAGTCTCATCCAGCAGGCGTTCGGGCGATTCCACTCCCTTTACCACAACGCTTCGCGCCAGCGAATGCAGACGAGCATCCTCCTCCGGGGAAAGTTCCTTGCCGGTGAACACCACGACTGGCAAGTCGCCAAGGGACGGAGTGTCACGGAAGCGTTCCAACACCTCGAAGCCTGATATGTCGGGCAGACGCAGGTCAAGAACCACGCAGTCGAAGGCCTGCTCGTTAACCATCTGGATTGCCTCCGCGCCTGTAGCAACTACCGTGACGTCGATGTCGTCACAACCCAGCAGTTCCTTGATACTGAGCTGTTCGGCAGGGTTGTCTTCCACTACCAGCAATCGCTTCCTTCGGGGGGCGGCATACTCCTTGATACGGGCCAACGCTGTTTCCAGTCCTTCTGTGGTAGTGGGTTTTGTGACAAAGGCAAACGCTCCGCGGGCCAGGCCATGGTGCCGGTCTTCGTCCATCGTCAACATCTGCACCGGTATGTGCCGGGTTTCCGGATCCTGCTTCAAGTGGTTCAGTACTGTCCAGCCCAGCATATCGGGCAGGAACACGTCCAGCGACACGGCGGTCGGATGGTACTCCTGGGCCAGGGCCAGAGCTTCCGCACCACGGCTAGCCACAAGAACTTTGAAGCCCTTGTCCCGAGAGAGATCGCACAGCACACGCGCATAGTGTGGATCGTCTTCGACAATCAGCAAGATTGCATCGTCAGGTTGCAGATTTTCGCGGTCGTCAAGGATCTTTTCGACCGGATGCTCCGCGACCGACAACTGCACTGACGAAACCGAAGACGGTGATTTTCCCTCAACCACCGCCGCTGCGCTGGCGGTGGAAGGACCTACGTACGTTTGCGGCAAATAGAGAGTGAAGGTGCTGCCCCGGCCCGGAGCGCTGTGCAGTTGGATTTCTCCACCCAGCAGGCTGGCCAGCTCGCGGCTGATCGCCAGCCCGAGGCCGGTACCGCCGTACTTGCGGCTGGTGCCGGCATCTGCCTGCTGGAAAGCTTCGAAAATGATCCGCTGCTTTTCGTGCGGAATGCCAATCCCGGTATCGGAAACTTCAAAGGCCACCACGGACGCGACCTTTCCCAGGATTGGGTGATCCTCGCTCCAACCGTTTTTAACCGGCGAAACGGACAGGCGGACACCTCCGACTTCCGTGAACTTAAAGGCATTCGACAGCAGGTTCTTCAATACCTGTTGCAACCGCTTCGAATCGGTGACCACACTCCGGGCGAGGTGCGGATCGGTCTGCACCTCGAAAGTGAGTCGCCGGTTCTCCGCTTCATGGCGGAACGGACGCCCCACCGCGTCGAGCATGCTGGCGAAGAAGACTTCCTCTGCCTCCACCGAGACCGTTCCGGATTCGATTTTCGAGAGATCAAGGATGTCAGTGATCAGGTTGAGCAAGTCTGTCCCCGCGCCATGGATCGTGCGGGCAAACTCCACTTGTTTTGGTGTCAGGTTGCCGTCCGGGTTATCGCCGAGTTGCTGGCCGAGGACCAGGATGCTGTTGAGTGGCGTGCGCAACTCATGCGACATGTTGGCCAGGAATTCCGACTTGTATTTCGAAGTCAGGGCCAGTTCTTTAGCCTTCCCTTCCAGAGCGCCTCGGGCTTGCTCGATTTCCTGGTTCTTGCGTTCGACTTCAACGTTCTGTTCAGCAAGTTGTTGCGCTTTTTGCGCGAGCTGCTCATTCGTCTGCTGCAACTCCTTTTGCTGCATCTGGAGTTCGGTGGCCAATTGCTGAGACTGCTTTAACAGTCCTTCCGTCTGCATGGTGGCCTCAATACTGTTGAGCACGATGCCGATGCTGGCCGTCAGTTGTTCAAGAAATGCCAGATGGGAAGTTGTGAAATTGCTCAGCGAGGCCAGTTCGATAACTGCCTTCACCCGGTCTTCAAACAGCACCGGAAGCACAATAACGTTCCGCGGAACCGCCTCGAACAAACCCGATCGAATGGAGATCGTGTTTGGCGGCAATTCGGAGATCAGCATCCGCCGTTTCTCCGCCGCGCATTGTCCCACCAGTCCCTCACCGAGTTTCAACCGCCGGAGATGTCCATCCTCGCCGTCCCCGGCAAACGCCGAGAGCAGCACCATCTCCGCCGATTCCTCCGTTCCCATCTGGTAGATCACACCTTGTTGGGCATTTACCAGCGGCGTCAGTTCCGATAGGAGCATACGTCCCACGGTCGTCAGATCGCGTTGCCCCTGCAACATGCCGGTGAAGCGCGCCAGGTTCGTTTTGAGCCAGTCCTGCTCCGTGTTGCGGTCAGTGGTGAGCCGGAGGTTGTCGATCATGGTGTTGATGTTGTCTTTCAACTCGGCCACTTCACCGCTCGCCTCCACCTGAATGGAGCGCGTGAGGTCGCCCTTGGTGACGGCAGTGGCAACTTCGGCGATGGCCCGAACCTGGTTGGTCAAATTGTCGGCCAGCAGGTTGACGTTGCCAGTGAGATCTTTCCACGTACCCGCAGCGCCGGGCACGTTGGCCTGGCCGCCGAGCCGCCCTTCCACGCCGACCTCGCGGGCGACGGTTGTAACCTGGTCGGCGAAGGTGGCTAGCGTATCGGTCATATTGTTAATCGTTTCGGCCAGCGCCGCGACCTCACCTTTCGCATTTACGGTCAGCTTCTGAGTCAGTGCTCCATTGGCGACGGCAGTGACCACTTTGACGATGCCTCGCACTTGTTCAGTCAGGTTGGCAGCCATCACGTTCACGTTGTCGGTGAGGTCTTTCCAGGTGCCGGCCACGCCCGGTACCTGCGCCTGGCCGCCCAGCTTGCCTTCAGTACCGACTTCCCTAGCCACACGAGTTACTTCGGCAGCGAAAGCGTTGAGCTGATCCACCATCGTATTGATGGTGTTCTTGAGTTCGAGGATTTCACCTTTCACGTCCACAGTGATCTTGCGTGACAAGTCGCCGCGGGCCACCGCCGTGGTCACTTCGGCAATGTTGCGCACCTGACCGGTGAGGTTTCCAGCCATCGAATTAACGGAGTCTGTAAGATCCTTCCATGTACCGGCGACTCCGGGCACGTTGGCCTGCCCTCCCAAACGCCCTTCGGTGCCGACTTCACGCGCGACGCGCGTCACTTCGCCGGCAAACGCATTAAGCTGGTCCACCATCGTGTTGATGGTTTCTTTGAGCAGCAAAATTTCGCCGCTTACGTTTACCGTGATTTTCTTCGAAAGGTCTCCGCTGGCGATAGCGGTGGCGACTTCGGCGATGTTGCGCACCTGACCGGTCAAGTTGCTGGCCATCGAGTTCACGGAATCTGTAAGGTCTTTCCATGTGCCGCCCACTCCGGGCACCTGGGCCTGGCCACCGAGTTTGCCGTCAGTGCCCACTTCGCGGGCAACGCGGGTTACTTCCGACGCGAACGAACGCAACTGATCCACCATCGTATTGATGGTGTCCTTGAGTTCGAGGATCTCGCCCTTTACGTCGACCGTGATCTTGCGTGACAAGTCACCGCGAGCCACAGCGGTGGCGACTTCGGCAATGTTTCGTACCTGGCCCGTAAGGTTACTGGCCATGAAGTTCACATTGTCCGTGAGATCCTTCCACGTGCCGGCCACGCCGGGTACCTGTGCTTGACCGCCCAGCTTACCCTCCGTACCGACTTCGCGGGCCACACGCGTCACTTCACCGGCAAACGCGTTGAGCTGGTCCACCATCGTGTTGATCGTGTTCTTGAGCTCGAGGATTTCGCCTTTCACGTCGACCGTGATCTTGCGCGACAAATCGCCGCGGGCCACGGCAGTCGTAACTTCGGCGATATTGCGCACCTGGCCGGTGAGGTTCCCGGCCATCGAATTAACGGAGTCTGTAAGATCTTTCCATGTGCCGGCGACGCCAGGTACGTTGGCTTGCCCTCCTAGGCGACCTTCGGTGCCAACTTCGCGCGCTACACGCGTCACTTCGCCAGCGAAACGGTTGAGCTGATCCACCATCGTGTTCAGCGTTTCCTTCAGCTGCAAAATCTCGCCGCGGACATCGACGGTAATTTTGCGGGAGAGATCGCCATTGGCGATGGCCGTCGCGACCTCGGCGATGTTTCGTACCTGGCCGGTGAGGTTGCTGGCCATGAAGTTCACGTTGTCCGTCAGGTCTTTCCACGTGCCGCCAACTCCGGGCACCTGCGCCTGTCCGCCCAGCTTGCCTTCGGTTCCTACTTCACGCGCCACGCGAGTAACTTCGCCAGCGAACGCGTTGAGCTGATCCACCATCGTATTAATGGTGTCTTTGAGTTCGAGAATTTCGCCTTTTACGTCGACCGTGATTTTGCGCGATAAGTCACCACGGGCAACGGCTGTTGTCACTTCGGCGATGTTCCGCACCTGAGCCGTCAAGTTACCGGCCATGGCGTTGACGGAGTCCGTAAGATCTTTCCAGGTGCCAGCCACGCCCACGACGACGGCCTGACCACCCAGCTTCCCGTCCGTACCCACTTCACGAGCAACGCGCGTTACTTCGGACGCAAACGAGCGCAGCTGGTCCACCATGGTGTTGATGGCTTCTTTAAGCTGGAGAATTTCGCCACGCACATCAACCGTAATTTTGCGGGAGAGGTCGCCGCTGGCAACAGCAGTTGCGACTTCTGCGATGTTGCGAACCTGACCAGTGAGGTTACTGGCCATCGAGTTAACGGAGTCCGTGAGATCTTTCCACGTGCCCGCCACGCCCGGCACCTGAGCCTGGCCACCCAGCTTGCCGTCCGTGCCCACCTCGCGCGCCACACGCGTTACCTCCGCGGTGAAGACGCTAAGCTGCTGGATCATGGTATTGACGATGTTGGCGGAGCGCAGGAACGCGCCTTCCAGCGGCCGGCCGTCCACATCCAGACGCACGGTTTGGGTCAGATTCCCCTGGGCAACGGCCGCGATGGCACGGGTCACCCCCTCCGTTGGCCGAAGCAGGTCCTCAACCAGCGTGTTTATCGAGACTTCCATCTCGCCCCATGCCCCCCTGGATTCATGAAAGCGGGTGCGCTCGCGAGTCCTTCCCTCCTTGCCCACTACTTGCCCGACGCGCTTCAGTTCTCCAGCCATTTGTTGGTTGGCAGCAACAATGGAATTGAAAGTATCGGCAATTTTTCCCGCCAGTCCTGTCCAGGAGCCCGGAAGGCGCACGGAAAAATCGCCATCCCGCATAGTTTGCAGGCTGGCCAAGATCGCGCTCAGATCACCCGAAGCTGGCTGAGCGACGAGGACAGAATTCCCGTTGTTCTTGTTTTTCTGGTCTTCGGATGCGCCGTCAGCAACGGCAGTCGTCGAATCTTGGCGGTTTCTCTTCATACTCTTCTCCTGGAGGCGGCTGAACCACCGAAATCAGGGGTAATCCAAACATCTGTTGAAACTGTAGAACTTAGGAGGAATCCACAACTGACACCGATAGGTAACACGAAAAACTGTAGGATGACTCTAGGGTTTTTACTGTAGGCTCGGCACTCCCCAACCCCCGGACCCACCCAAGATTGGGTCTGGAGCCGTTGTCCCTCTTCAAAACTTCTTGCACTCGCAGAATGAATGACTTGGAACGAGCTTGATGCGCGCGTTCCGATAAGATTCAGGCCATGCTATCGGCCATACTCATTTCGCTCCGCCATCTCCTGGGATGGCTCGTGAGTGCGTTCAGTCAGCAATGTCACCCGAAAGCATATCTCTCCTTCGCGTTTTCCAACGTGAAGATGGTTCTCAGAGGTAAATCAGACTCGATATTGTAAGCTAATCGCTACTTTCTCGAATGAAAATCGCATGAGACGAGTATCTGCTTGACTCAGGTAGCCCACTATGTTGTGCGCAGCGATGGTGGAAGAATATCCCGGCATCTGATGCGAAGGTTTTCAGGTCTGCAGTAGCGCTGCGGTCTCTTTTCGGTCTGAACAGGAATCTGGATAAGTGCAGTCTGCGCGCAGCCATCATATAGCGGCGCCAGCAACCGGCTGCTTGCGCCCTTGGTGGCGGCCAAGCGTTGCGCCTCGAAGTCAGGAAGCCTGAATTCGCATTTCCAAACGATCTTTGCCGCCCAAATAGGGCCGGAGAACTGTTGGTATCACAACGGAACCGTCGGCACATTGATAGTTTTCGAGAAGGGGTATCAAAATTCGCGGTGAAGCGATAGCCGTATTGTTAAGTGTGTGAGCAAACTTGCTCTTGCCTCCTTCCTCGCGATAGCGAATATTCAAGCGCCGAGCCTGAAAGTCATGGAATGTGGAGCATGAGTGGGTTTCGCAATATGCGTTCCGGCTCGGCATCCAGGATTCTACTTCGTGTTTTCGAACTTGGGCGAGTCCAATCTCTCCAGTACAAGCCAAAGCTACACGATGCGGGATACCAAGCTCTTCGAGAATGATTTGCGAGTTGCGTAGGAGGCGATAATGTTCCTTTTGAGATGCCTCTACGTCATTTTCTGAAATCACTACTTGCTCTACCTTCGTGAACTGGTGGACGCGATAAAGCCCCTTGGTGTCCTTGCCCGAAGCGCCGGCTTCTCTTCTGAAACAATACGACAGACCTGCATAGCGAATGGGAAGGTCTCGCTGAGTAAGAAGTTCCCCCATATGAAGCGAGACCAAACCAACTTCTGAAGTGCCGGTTAAGTACAGACCGTCCTTTTCCATCGCATAGGCCTCTTCATAGCCAAGCGGAAAGTATCCGGTTCCCAACATTGCTGTGTCTCGTACGAGTACCGGAGGAGAGACGGGCACAAAACCGTGAGAGACCAAAGTGTCGAGCGCAAACCGAAGGACGGCCTGCTCCAGGAGCATACCGTCGCCTTTCAGCGCGTAGCTCCGCGAGCCGGCAAACTTTCGCGGACGCTCGAAATCCACAATGCCCAGCGCCGTCGAGAGCTCTACATGATCCTTGGGGGCGAAATCAAATTTGGGCGGTTCGCCCCAGCGGGCAACTTCACGATTCTCAGCCTCTGAAAAGCCAATCGGCACGTCCTCGGCCGGAACGCTCGGAACTAAATACATCAGGCGGCTAAACTGCGCATCAAGATCCAGGAGTTCCTTTTCGCTCTCGCCGAGAGCAGTACGCATTTCATGCGATTCTGCAATCAGCTTCGGCCGAGCCTCCGCCGGAACCTCGGAAATGGAACTGGCTAATCGGTTACGCCGTGCCCTTAACTGCTCTACGGAGGTGGTTAGTCGTCGGCGCTTCTGATCTACTTGCAGAAGCTCATCTAGATCTAGTGCGATCCGCTTATTGTGAATTGCGGCCTTCACGATATCCGCGTTTTCTCGAATGTAGGCAATATCCAGCATGTTCAACCTTAGCAGTCCTCTAATGTTGTGTCATCCACCCAATGTCGTGTCCCATAAATAACTAGCCCTGGAAAGGAAAGATCGCTCAAGAAACGTCGATCTGGGGTAAGCGCCGGGCACACTCAAAGGAAATCACCATCAACAAGCATGATAGTCAAGTCATCTTTCCGTTCATTGATACAGGTTATGCGTACTCCAGCACATCAAGACCTCCCTAAGTGCGCGAAATCTCACAAGAGCGCCGAGCAAAGGAATCTTTCAACGCGACTGCATACATCTTGAACCTGTCGAATGTCGGCAAATTCATTAGGGGAATGGGCTTGCTCAAGAGATCCAGGTCCCAACACTACCGCTGGGGTATTTGCTTTCCCAAAAAATTGAGCATCTGAGCCGCCAAAGAAAACACCTGTTTCATCGACGATGCTTGCATCGGCGGAGTTCGCAGCGAGTTTCTGAACCATGGGATGATGAACATCGACTTCATTTGGGTCAAGACCGCCCCCCGCAAAAGCCGCTACGTCAATTTCCGTACCAGTGCGTTTGGCAACCCTCCCGGCTACTGTTGAAAGCAGCGACATGTACTCCTCGATTCTCTGCCCCGGAAGCAGACGCATTGCGCATCGAAAGAAGCAACTGCCCGGTACGGTACCCGGGTGATCTCCTCCCTCGAACTTTCCAACATTCAGAATCGGATGGGGTCCAAACCGGCGATCTCGAGGCTGATCGGCCAAGCACTGATCGAGCTCATGGATCAGCATCAGGGCAGCGCGCACCGCATCCTTTCCGCACCACGGCATTCCCGCATGGCTGCTCACTCCTTTCACCTGCACTTCTGCCCAGCAGTTTCCGAGTTGCGCCGTAGTAACAATTCCACTGGTCGGTTCTGCAACCATCGCAAAATCAGCGGAAAGCAATCCCTTCTCAAACAGCACTCGAGTCCCGACGACACTTCCGTTCTCCTCATCGGCGACACCCTGGAATACGATGCTTCCGTTCCACTGTGCTCCACACGCCAGGAAATTGAGAAGCGCTGTCACCTGAGCCGCAACGCCACCCTTGGTGTCGCACGATCCTAATCCGTACAGTCGTTCCTCGACCAACAACGGTTTGAACGGATCAGACCTCCACAAGTTTGGGCCTGTCGAATGTGCTGCCGGCTTCGTGTCTAAATGGCCGTTCAGTATAATCTTGGGGCCAGCCCGCCCGCAACTTGCTGTTGCTACGAGATTTGGACGCCCTGGCGCACCCTCGATCAATTGCACCTCGCAACCGGCATGGCAGAGAATCGGCGCGAGGTACTGGACGACCAGTCTTTCGTCACCGGGAGGATTTTCGCTGTTTAGCGCGACTAAATCGGCGAGTATTCGTAATTCCCGAGCGTACATTCACAATCTTTCGTTATTTTAAGAAGTCGAATTAGGTGCTGCGTCCTACGGTTTCGAACCAAGGTTAAAGGGTCTAGGGTAACAATGAGATTGTTGTGCTGGTTCAGCCATTCCGCCTTCTGCTTCGCATAGGAGACCATGAGCGGGTAAGCCTCCGAGTCTGCGATCGGCAGCAATCCGCCCGCGATCAGAAACTGTGGCAACATCAATCCCAACCAGTTTTGTGCCGATAGCATCCACTCCACCGTTTGTGACAAACGTACCGTAGCTGGAGTTATATCAACTACACATTCCTTGGGCAACGCAAAGACTGCATGATCCTTCAGCACCATGGAAACCAGACACTCGGTTGCGGGCAGTTCGGTACACCAGCCAGCATCCCGGTGACGCTACAGCATAACCTGAATCCACGGATCAAGCGTGAACACACCCTTGAAATGCTTCGAGGAGATGGCCGCAGCGAGGTTGAATCATGGCCTCTTCGTAGCGTGTCTTAAACCCGTGCTCCAGAAGACCGAGACCCCACGTGTTCTGATCGATAGCGACAGTTTCGAATCCCTGCCGTTTCAGGAATCGCGTTGCTTGTTCTATGACATTGGGAGCAGAGGCGAGCAGAATTGGGCCAGCAAGAATAAGAGCGTCCCCATCCGTAATCGTCGGTATCGCTGCTTTAACCGGTTCGCATTGCGGAAGATAAGCATCGGTCGCGTAATCAGCAAAGGCTTCGACAACCTGTTTACGAACAGACGCAAACGTGTCGGAATCGTTCGGCGGCAACTCGCATAAATATTGACGGACGAGCTGACCATAAGGCACGGCAGTCGGACAAACAGTTTCGCACAATGCACAACGAAAACATGACCCTACATAAGAAGCGGCATTTGCGCTGTGATCTCCCGAGCGCATAATCGCTAACCGCCCGCGTGGACTGACCATTTCCCGGTGGGCAAAGTTATAGGTCGGACAAACGCTTAAACACAAAGCACACCGAGTGCAACGATCAAATCCATCCGCGAGCGGAAGCGGAGTGATTGGAAGACTAAAGGAGTTCGAAGGCACGAATTACCTTCCCTTCCAAAGTATCTGTCTGGTGATCGGCACCACTTGAGCGATCAACACCACTGGCTCCGTTTACAGGTTCAAGCAAGAAGCGACTACCTGCAAAAGCAAGAAATGGGATCTGGCGCTGCACCAACCCCTCGATATAGTCACTGCGCGTCCACGGCTGACCACTAGAAGCTCTGAACTCCGCAGTTTTACGAAGCGGATGGTCGGGCAATTTTGCAGACTGGTCGACGACCATATGAGCATTCGTCCCGACTACGTCCGATACTATCTTCTGGCCATCAGAAACCGTCTCCGAACTGCCCTCTATGATAACCTCCAACGCGACCCCCGTGTAAGCAGAGCGCAGAAAAAGAGCACTCAGGCCCCACGTCGAAAAAAACAGCTCACGCATCCATATCAAAGTCGACTTGACAGACGCATGGTCGACGCTAATCCTTGTCACCGCTCTTGGTGTCGGAGCAAGCTTGAGTATCAACCTCTGAAGATTCCCGATCTTTCCGCGACTGTTGAAGATGAGTTTTCGCAGCTCGTAACCACCCACATCCTTGTTGATGATTCCTCCCAGGCGCACTTGCTTCCCAGAAAGGACAGTCAATAAACCCCCAACCAAAAGATCACGCGGACAGCCGAATCGCAGTTCTTTAAACGATGGACAACCGCGGACGATGAGATTGCATACTGTTTCATCAGAATCGGCTCCAATGGGATAATAGGGCAATTGGTAAGGAGAAGAAGCAAGTACGTCGATTACCTCTGCCAGAGTAACGTCACATCCCACTTCCATGTGTGCTGCCGGGAAATCCAAAAGGATTCTCTTCTCATGGAAACCAGGACCCGGACGACGGGGTGGGGTCTGTTTTAGCACATCGGTTGGCGGCACGATTTTATGCGGGTTACAAATCTCGTTGCCGAGTTCCTCTCTGAGGCTGTGCATCAGTTGCAAGGCGTCGTGGTCAAAGAACTTCTGCATCATCGTACGCTTCTCAACGCCAACTCCATGTTCCCCGGTTAACGCGCCACCCACTTCAGCACACGTATTCAGTAAGTCCAGCCACGCCCCGCTCAATCGATTCTCAATATCTGCGTCGCCGTTGCTAAAGAACAGTGCAGGATGAATATTTCCATCCCCGGCGTGAAATGTATTTGTAATTGGGAATTGATATGTCGTGCAGATATGTTCAATAACGCGCATCATAGTGAGCAGCCGGTCTCGTGGTACAACTGCGTCGAACAAAAAATATCTTTTTGCCGCATATTCCTTTCTCGTTTCACGGACGCGATCAATGGTTACACGCAGCCGAGTTTCCATGAGAGTCGCTTTCGAGCTTTGCGAGCCCACGCCCCATGTGCTCAGAGACGCACGCAGCAATTCCTGCGAGTTCAGACTGCACGTCTCCCGGGGGGCCCTCAAGCTCTATAAACATGAAGGTTTCCCCACGGGCTTCGCAACCGTTGACAGTCGGAATCAACGCACTCCAAATCAATTCCAGCGCGATAGGAGGGATGGCTTGCCGAAAGATAGATTCCATCGCTGATATCGCTGCTTCAATGTTCGGGAAGGTAGCTATATAAGTGTGAACACATGGTGGTTGCCGGATTAGGCGTAGACGCGCGCTGGTCACAATGCCAAAGGTTCCCTCTGATCCGATATACAGGCCGCGGAGATCAAGACCATCCTGAAGGCTGGTTTGCCCGCCCAATCGCACCACCCCTCCCTCCGGGGTAACCACCTCAATTTCGAGTACATAGTTCGAAGTGACACCATACCCCAGACAGTGGGGGCCACCGGCATTGGTCGCAATGTTGCCGCCAATCGTTGAAACGCGAAAGCTGGACGGATCAGGTGGATAACGCCAGCCGCGAGTACGGACCTCATCAGCGAGTGTCCCTGTAATGACACCTGGCTGGGCGAGCACCCACCCTTCTTCGTCGTTGAATTCCAAAATCCGATTCATATCTTGCAGCGAAATTACCACGCCATTCGAGACAGCCAGAGCTCCACCGGCATATCCCGTGCCCGCGCCTCTGGCTACATAGGGCAAGCCAGTGCTATTGGCCGCTTCCACGAGCGCCCTGACGTCATTTGTAGTCTGAGGAAATACAACAACGCGCGGTGTTGACTCGAACAGATAAGCATCATAAGAGTGGGCTATGCACGTGGCATGATCCGTTAAAACCCGCGAAGCGCCCAGAATGCTGCTGGCTACGTCAACAAAACGATCAACTTGGGAAGTAGGAATCATTGTGCGTCCCCATATGGTGTATGCGCCGCAGAATGCGAGAGAGAACTACGGTAGAACCCGCGCTCGACAATTATTTCAATAGTATTCGCAGCATGCGCGGGCCAGATAGGTAACGAGTAGCCCGTTTTTGGATAGTTTCCCTTGAGTGTGTGACTTGACATCTTTGATACCCGAGTGTCGGATTCCGAGCCACGGCTATCGGCCACACCGCCAAGTCGAGGTAGTCAAGGGAGACCAAATCAGCGTTAGTCGGTGACGATGTTTTCGAATCGGGAGAGTGGGCAAGTGCACGAAGTAATCTGATCCGAGCAGACCCTTCTCCTTACCGGTGACGAAGAACGAACAGAATCGAGCGTCGCGGAGGCCCCGGCAAACCAGAGCATTGGCGTGCTGGGGTTCACAGCGGAGAACAGATGATTGCTGAAAGATGCTTTCGAGAAGCCCGTTTGAGTTGCCAGACTTAAAGCTCACTGTCTCTTCTGCCGATAACAGATCATAAGACGGGTCATTGGACTTGTGCGTCGCATTCGATCTTCGCTAGGCATAGTCGCCGTAGGCGTTCTCCTGAGTGCCATTGTCTTCACCACCCTGCGAAGCCTGGAAATCAAGAACGCCCAGGCGTCCTTCAACAGTGTTGCCCAGGAGCGCCTTGAAGCATTGGAAACCAACGTCACCCTGACCGTCAACAATCTTGTCTCGGTGGGGGCACTCTACGATGCTTCGGCGAAGGTTGAACGGGAGGAGTTCGGCCGCTTCACGTTACCTCTGCTGGCGCGCAACCAGGCGATTCAAGCGCTGGAGTGGATTCCGAGGGTACCGAAACGATCGCGACAGAAATATGAGAAGGAGGCTCGTCAAAACGGCTTCCCATCGTTCCAATTCACTGAGTGGCTTTCCCCAGGGCAGCTAGCCAGAGCAGGCGAGCGCGAAGAGTACTTCCCCGTTTTCTTCGTTGCGCCCACCGGCGGCAACCAGAAAGCGTTGGGATTCGACCTTGCGTCGGACCCCGTCCGCCGGGAGGCGCTTCGGAGTTCAGAAGAGTCGGGCCACTTGGTCGCGACCGCCCGGATAAAGCTCGTACAGGAAACATCTGAGCAGTATGGCTTCCTAGTGTTCCGTCCGGTTTACCGCGGAGGGATCGAGCCGCCGGATAGCGAGGGGCGGCGTGAGGACTTGACCGGGTTCGCTCTCGCTGTCTTCCGTATAGCGGATATCGTAGAGAAAGCTGGTGCCGCTCCGAGTGTGGCATCGGGTCTCGACTTGGCAATATTCGACCGCGACGCCACCCCCGGGGAAAGGTTGCTCTATCCGAAGGGCGCTCATCTCGATGGCATGGGAGACCTTCCCCGTGGTTTCAAGGCGACGCGAACGATTTCCGTTGCCGGACGCACCTGGGAGCTTGCCGTCTACCCTCTGCCCGCCACCTTCAAGCCGGCGCACTGGGGTAGCTGGGCCGCATTCCTGATTGGCCTGCTGCTGACCTCGCTGCTGGCCGCTTACCTTGCCGACCACAGGCGATCCGAGGAGGCCCTGCAACAAAGCGAAGAGCGCGCCCGTTTGCTGTTCGCGACGATCCCGCATGCGGCCTATGTCTTCGATAAAGCGACTCTGGATTTTCTCGAAGTCAATCACGCTGCGGTACAGCAATACGGATATAGCCGGGACGAATTCTTGCGAATGAAGACGACAGACATTCGTCCTGCCAATGAAGCAGAGCGGTTCAGTGCACACTTGCAACAAACCCAATTCACAACATGCCCGGCCGGACAGTCGAAGCATCGCAGCAAGGATGGGCGCACCCTCGACGTGGAGGTGCACTTCCATGATCTTGACTACGACGGGTGCAAAGCCCGTCTTTCCATCGCCCAGGACGTGACCGAGCGCAACCGGCTCGAGATCGAGCTTCGCCACGCCCAGAAGCTAGAGGCCGTGGGCAGCCTGGCCGCCGGGATCGCTCATGAGATCAATACTCCCATTCAGTTCGTCGGGGATAACATTCGCTTCCTGCGCGACGCTTACGCGGACCTTAATAAGGTGCGGGAAAAGTATCACTGCCTCCGAGACGCAGCCGCCAACGATGGCGCCACGCGGAGGTTTGCGGAGGAGGTGGCGGAGGCCGAAAAGGCCGTGGACATCGACTTTCTGATGGAGGAAGTTCCCAAGGCTATCGCGCAGTCCTTGGACGGCGTGACCCGCGTCGCCACCCTGGTGCGAGCCATGAAGGTGTTTGCCCACCCTGACCGGAAGGAAAAGGCCGCCGCCGACATCAATGAAGCCCTGCACAGTACGTTGACGGTCGCGCACAATGAGTTGAAGTACGTCGCGAATGTGGAGACCGAGTTCGGTGAGCTGCCTCTGGCGATTTGCAACATCGGTGAAGTAAACCAGGTTTTTCTGAATCTGCTGGTGAACGCCGCCCATGCCATCGGCGACGCGGAGAGGGCGACAGGCCAGAAAGGCCTCATCCGGGTGCGCACTTCGCTCGAGCCAGACGCCATCCTGATCTCTATCGCTGACACGGGTTGTGGCATCCCGCAAAATATTCGTGACAAGGTTTTTGATCCGTTTTTTACGACAAAAGAAAGCGGGCGCGGGACCGGGCAAGGTTTAGCCATCGCCCGCTCGGTTGTAGTCGATAGGCACGGGGGCACACTTACCTTCGCCAGCGAAGTTGGCAAGGGAACAACGTTCTATATTCGTCTGCCACTCGATGAAGGGACAAAACCCATGGAGGCAATGCCCGGCTAGCAAATGTTCTGGGGCGGCCGGTTATCTCCGAAACCGGATTCTAACCCCAATCGCTACCGTAGGCGCCTACGAAGCACCTTTCACGAACGCCAGTGCGGTGGTGGGCATAGAGATCGTCACGCTGTCAGCAATTGCTCCCCGCGCGTGGAAGTTCTTGAGCTTGAATAGAACCGTCGGCGTAACCTCCTGACCTTTGGAGAGCAGCAACCCTCCATCATGGGTGCGGATTTCCTGCTGAACGATCATGCCGGTCGACAGGTCGTCGATGCGGCAGTTCCGTATTTCGCCTTCTTCGGAGTTCGGATCCAATTCGACCAAAGCCTGGAAGAACTCTGGACTGAACTTGGGGTTTTGCCGGGTCAGAATGTGAACCGCCTCGGTTCGCGAGGTCCCCTTATGGATCAATCTCTCATAGGCCAGGATCAGCCGCAGTATTTCCGCTCCCATGCGAATGTCCGGTGGCTCGGAGCCGCCGACATCGAGAATAGGTTGGTTCTGGTGTTCGATCATCCACGCGATCGGTTCTAAGCGGGGGATTTTCGAAAGCAGATCATAGGCGACACCAGGGTGTGCGTCATACTGCTTCTGCTCAGCCGGTAAAAGTTTTTCCCCGGTGTACACAGCTTCGATCGTTTCCGGAGCCAGGGTGACACAGCCCAGTTGAGACATCATGGCGGCGACCTCGTACTGCCAGGGGTTTCCCAGCTTCATCGCCGTCACGATCTTATGAATGTAGCGGCGAGCACGCTCGGCGCGGCCGAAAGCGGCGGGATTGACCAGGCTGAGCACTTCGGTCAGGACTTGAATGCTGCCGCTCAGAGTTTGCTCCAGAAGTTGCTTTTCGGCGGTGACCAGTCGGTATTGCACCAGGGCCGCGGTCAAAGTCTTCGCCATCACTTCTTTGCTGCAGGGCTTGTTGAGGAAGCGGAAGATGCTGCCTTCGTTGATGGCATCGATGGCCGTATCCGTGTCGGCATTGCCGGTAAGCATGATGCGGATCGTGTCCGGAGATTGGGCCTTTATGCTGCTCAACAGCTCGATGCCATCCATTTCGGGCATTCGCATATCGGAGACGACGACCGCGTAAGGACCGGTTTCAGCCACGAGGCTCAAAGCTTGCTTGCCGCTCACGGCAGTCTCGATCTCAAACTCCCGGCGCAAACTGCGGCGATACCCGTCAAGAATGCTGCTCTCATCGTCCACTAGAAGGATTTTTTCAACCATGATGGTCCTCATTTCTCATCGATTTCTTCAAACCGTTGATGCGCGAATCGGGAACCGCTTCCCCGGCAGCGGTCGTGACATCAGGCTCATCGTCCCGCAAGAGAGTTTTTTCATGCATGATCGTCGCTTCTCTCTTGTCCATCGGCATCGAGCATGCCGCGCCACGCGTTTTCTCGCTCCGCGCAACCGATTGCGCTGAGGAAGGCGGCATCGACCGGGGTTCGGTCCCGCAGCCACGGGCTGTTTTTTTCGTCGTGATACGCACTGGCCACGTGCACCGCGGCCAGTGGCGAAAACTTTACACTCAAGCTACCTGCAGGATCATGGTGCCAGGCAACCGCTTCGACAATCGAACTGGGCAACCCCCACAAGCCAAACAGATAGGCCGCCACCTGGGCATGACTGCACCCCAGCAGTTCGCACTCCGCCGCATACAGCCCGACGTCCGCCTTCTTCCCGTGTTCCAGAACCTTGCCGTATTGCTCATCCAAAGTGGAGGCCAGAATCAGCTTGCCAGCGTCGTGCAACAGGCCCGCGGTGAACGATTCGTCCTGAACGCGCTGATCGGCGTGTTCGAAACGCGCTATCTTTCTGGCACTATGGCTGACTGCCAGGCAGTGGTCTGAAATCTTCTGCACGTCGTCCGGGGCCAGCAGCGGACTTTGAAATTGCTCAAATACATGCGCCGTTAGCACCAAAGTCCGCAGCGTGTCCAGGCCCAGCAACTTGACGGCGTGCGAAGCCCGGGAGATTTCGCAAGGCAGGCAAAAAAAAGCCGAGTTCACTAGCTTCAAGACCTTCGCAGTCATGGCCATGTCGGCTCCAATCAGCTCGTCGATCCTTTGCATCGAAGGTTCCGGGCGGCGCAACTCCTCGTTCAGTTGCAGGTAGACGTGCGGCAGGCTCGGCAGGTAATCGAGCTTGCTCACTAACTCGCGCAAACCCGGATTCTGCAGCAGGTCTTTGAGAGCAAAGGCACGGATCAGCCGGGACTTCAGTTCTTCGCCTTCGCAAGGCTTGGAAATAAACTGATGAGCCGGATTGACAGAGCGCAGAATGGTCTCCCGACCCGATTGCCCCGAGAGCACCATGCGCAAGGTTTTAGGCGACCGTTTCTGCACTTCTTCCAGCAACTGCGCTCCGTCCATTCCCGGCATTCGCATGTCAGTAACAATGATGTCGAAGGGCTGCCGGTCCATCGCTGCCAGGGCTTCGGTACCGCCCGCCGCAAAGACCATTTCCCACTCCGAGCGCATGGGGCGCAGACTGCGCTGCAGTCCGGTCAGCACCATGGGTTCGTCATCGACAAACAAAATTCGCTTAGCCATGATTACGCTTCCGACGATTCTGCCAGCGGCAACCGAATGTAGAATGTGGTTCCTTTTCCCACTTCCGAGTCGAACCATATCTTCCCTCCGTGCCGCCTCACGATGGCCGTATGGGCTAAGGCCAATCCTTGCCCCGTCCCCTTCCCCACCGCTTTGGTAGTGAAGAACGGCTCAAACACTCGTGAGCGCACGGCTTCCGGTATTCCCGCTCCGGTGTCGGAAATGGAGATCTCGGCCGAGTCCTGGTCGAGCACGGTGGAAACCACAATCTTTCCTTTGCCCTGAGAACCGTCTCCCACAATTTGCGCAATCGCGTGCGCGGCATTGATCAGGAGGTTGAGAATCACCTGGTTGAACTCGCCGGCGTGGCAGAGCACCAAAGGCAGGTCAGAGGCAAAGTGTGTTTCCACGTCAGAAACATACTTCCACTCATTGCGCGCGACCGTGATGGTGGTCTCGATCGCCTTGTTGATGTCAATCGACTTCTTTTCTTCCGATCCGGGGTGCGAAAACTCCTTCATGGCGCGTACGATCTTGGTCACCCGCTGAATGCCTTCCAGGGACTGCTCGATGGCATGGGGAATCTCGGTCTGCAGGTATTCGAAGTCCGCTCCCTGAGCCAGGGCCTCGAGCCGCTGCAGCGTCTGTGGCGAAATCGGCCCCGGCGTGGCTTCCTGCTGCATCTCTCGGGTAATGGCTAACAATGCGTGGAACGAGGGCCAGGATTCCCGCAAGAATCGAGTGTTATCGCCCACGTACTGAATGGGAGTATTGATTTCGTGAGCGATTCCAGCCGCCAACTGCCCAATCGCTTCCAGTTTTTGTGCTTGCCGCAATTGTTGTCCCAGAATCTCACGGTCGGTCACGTCTAAGCCGATAATCAACAGCTCATCGATTCCCTCCTCGGGTGCGCTAATCCATTTCAAGGCAAGCCCCAGGAATCGCGTCTCGGCATTGATTACAAACGGGAGCGCGTCGATGCGCCGCGGCTCTCGGTCAGCACACCAGGAGTCGATCTCAACTCGCATATCGGGGCGCACCCACTGAATGCCGCAATTCACTAAGTGCTTTCCGGCCACCTCGGCTGTAGTGAGGCCGAATACCTTCGCGGCCGCCAGATTCCAGCGTTTGATCTGTGAATCTCGGCTGATTGCGATTAGAATCGACGGCACCGAGTTGATGAACAGCTCCGCTTCTTCATGCGCCCGCTGCAGCGCCTCCTGCGCCGCTTTTCTTTCCGTGATATCCACGAAAGTAACCATGCAGCCCACAGTCTTACCCTCGTGTTTCATTGGGTGCGACCAGTACTCGACGGGAAGACAGGTGCCGTCGGAACGCCATACGACTTCGTTATCCACATGCATCACGCTGCTCGTCCGGAAAGCCTGAAAGATACAGCATTCTTCCACAGGGTAGGCGGATCCGTCGGCCCGGCTGTAATGAATGACTTCGTGCATACTTTTCCCCAGCAAAGAGCTGGCATCCCCGTAGCCCAGCATCCGCAAGAGAGCCTGGTTGCAGAACGTGCAATTGCCGCTCATATCAAGGCCATAGATGGCCTCTGCGGCGGAATCGAGCAGCAGTTGGAGTTTTTCCTCGCGGTCTTGCAGCTTCTGCCGGGCGAGAATTCGATCATCGATCATGCGCGAGATCACTACGATGCGCTCCAGGTCGCGGCTACTGTTCCGCACGGCACAGTCATGAGCCTCCACATAATGCCAATTGCCGTTCTTGTGACGGTAACGCAGCTCCGTGATGACTCCGTTCGTTCCTTTCCGAACCAGGTCCTCGGTTGCCTGGTGAACGAGTGGGAGGTCGTCGGGATGCACCAATGCCAGGGCGTTGTGATCTTGAAGTTCGTTGACTGAATATCCCAGAAGCTTCTGGTACGCCGGGCTGACGTAGATCGTATTCCTGTCGGGGTAATCAACGATCAGAATCAGGTCGCCTGCATTCTCGGCGATGGTTCGAAACAAGGCTTCGCTTCGCTGCAGAGCTTCTTCCGCAGCTTTCCGCTGGCTGATCTCCTGCACGAGGCCCACCGCCAAATCAGGCTGCAGGTGATCGGCCCGGGGAATCATCGTCGCCGTCAGCAATACCCACACCGGCCGCCCACTCTTGTGGATATATCGCTTCTCTAGCTGGCAGCTCTTTGCTTCCCCGGAGATCAACTGGCGCAGCATTTGCAGGCTTGCCGGGAGGTCATCCGGGTGAGTAAACTCTGGGAGGCTGTTGGCCAGGACCTCTTCGGCGGTGTAACCAATCAGATTGCAGAAAGCCTGGTTGACCGAAACACATCGGCCGGTAGCGTTCAACACCAGCATGCCTGCGGCAGAGCACTCGAAGATGGACTCGAAAAGGTGCGCGTATCCGGGCAGACCTTCCGGCGGCAGATCCTTCGCCGGCGCCATGCTAGTCGTCAAGAAGCTCTTGTGTAACATCGGGTCGAGGAATTCAATTCCGCCTTCTGGCAGGGTAAAACGGGATCACTCAGTCGCCAGGACGGCCAAAAATGGGCCCTAAGGACGATGCTTGATCCCTGCCTGGCGCCAGTCTGCCGTTATGGAGATAGTCGGCATTGAGGCACTTCAGCTTTAGCAAGGTGGTCTCAGCGGTTACACCTTTCGTGCTCTATGGCTATGAGATCGGAACGGGCGGTCGGCAACGGGAACTCTGGCCGCATTCCCCGGCAAGGCGCTCTCTTGACACCACGTTCAGGCAAGCACGCAACAACGCTCCGTGGTGCATCATGTCCAGATTCTTAGCAGGCAGGCCCATGGCATGCGCCATCTTGAGGGCCAGATTTGTCACCCGCTCGGAGTGCCCCGCCGTCCATGGCGGGAGGACAAGCTGAAGTCGATCCGTTCTTTCGCCAAATTTCTGGCGAAGATGGACGCGGCCTGACCTGGATTCTAGCGCTATGGCCTGTTTACCGCAGTAATGTCCCTGCTCATAGCTTTTTCCAGTCGGTGAACGCCATTATTTCGTCTAGTATTTCCTGCAATCTCTGAAGCCGACGTTCATGATCCCCTGCTGCGGCGGGCATCTTTTTGCCGCCCTGCATGTACAGACGGTTCGCTTCGCTAATTTGCGCTATTTCGTCTCGCAACTTTCCGATGCGCTCCCTGATGGGCGTCTGCATGGAGATTAGGTTAGCAGGCGGACGGACCACATTGAAGGGCTGCGTTTACACTCATTAACCGGGGTCGACTAATTCTCAATGAGCGTAGGACATATGTCACAGAGTCGGTGGAGAGATGTGTGGAAAACTCCGAAATGGGAAGCCCGATCATCGACGATGCTGCATGATCTGTACGAAACCAATAATTAGTTTGTCCGACATGGTAATACGCCTTTGCGAACTCGAACTCCGTGTGTCGAATGACATAAGAGATGCTTCGTCGCCAGATTGTCGAGGGAGATTAGCGAATGCTTTGACTAGGAATGTCGCTAAAACAGTAAATGTTCGCCTTGTCCATGTCCCTGCTTTCTGTGTTCCTTACAACCTTGCTTCGATCCCCAGACCTCCAGCCGTTACGGCTGGACCAATGACAATGCTGTTTGCTTCTTTCATGAGGCGGCATCCCGACGCCCTGGAGACATTGTGGCGCTTGGCAACGGCGCCCGCAGTAGGCAAACATCTTCTGCGGGCACGGCATGACGGCGTGATCTATCAGCAGGAAGTGACCTCTCGCGTGGCTCCGCAACTCAAGGTGTTCGATGCTATGTCCGACCTTGCCGGCGTACATGAGTCCGTCACCATCACTAAAATTGAATCCAACGGCCGGAATTTGAATGTTACTGAGCTCCACACGGTCAGAAACGACTCCATCCCTCCACGCACGCTCGCTAACATCAACAACTTGGAAATCTTTATCCCCTCGAAGGCGACACTGGATTCTGTAATCGTGCAGGGTCCATCGCGAGTGGAAAAGGTCAGCCCAAAGCAGATTGCGACGGGCTCAAGACAATATGCATTGGGTTATCCTTTGCGTCCGCGTATAACTCAGTTTGCTGTTAAGTACCACTTACGATATTCCGACAGATGTGTTTTCCATCCCCGACTTCAGTATCCAACCGACTTATGGACTGTAGTGTTCCCGAAGTCGATGAACTTACGGGCTTTGGATAGATCACGTTTTCAGAAACTGATAGATCAGCAAGGCATGCAAGTCCAAGCCATAACCACAGCAGCGGCTGGCGAAGTACCAGGCTTCATCATCTCAGGTGCAGGTTCGCTGCCTCAGATCGTAACACCAAGGTCTGCGCCGACTGTTTCCGCCGAGTTGCCAATTCCGCCGCACGTCAGTTCTTCGAGTCGTGTCAACATTCTCCCACGGACTGGGTTTCTGTCAGGAACGCAGCACCCGGTCATTTGGTATGGTATGGGTGGCCTAGTTTTGCTGCTTGGAATTAGCTTCGCGAAGAGATTGGTTTCAACGAGACCACACGCGGAGAATAAAGTAAGAATTTGAGGAGGAGTTTCAAAGCATCGTGGCCGGGAGCGCGATTTGAACCGGCGACAACCCTATTCGATGAGACCGCCGTTCGCCAGGCTCAATTTGCTCCGTCCGACCCCCAACCCCGCTGCGCCGGGTGCGGTCGCCGGAGAGATGCGATCCAGCACAGTCCGGCAGACCACCCTCCACGTCGACTCGGTCGAATAGGAATTGACAAGGCTTGGTTTTGGCGTATCATCGCTCGCACTTGGGGGAATCCATGCGAAACCCGCTGCTTCTGTTCTCTTCCCTTGTTCTACTTGCAGTGATAGTACCTCTCAACCTGTTTGCGGCCGACTCGTTGGGCAAGAATTCCCGCATCAATCCCAATGACACCTACGTCACATTCGATGAGACCACCGTTCGCCAGGCTCAATTTGCTCCGTCCGACCCCCAAACCGCTGCGCCGGGTGCGGTCGCCGGAAAGATGCGATCCAGCACAGTCCGGCAGACCACCTTCCACGTCGAAGAAGGATATGACGCCACCGGGGCGCTTGTCCTCGACATCACCTTCCTTGGCTCTGCCCCCACCTACACTCCCGCTCTAAAAGAAGCGAGGTTTTCTGCCGGAGCGGTTGAACTGTTTGACGGAAATGGAGCGCCCATACACTTTCCTTCGATCGAAGCTCAGCTCGCATCCGCGATACCCGCACTCCCCGGTGCGTCCCTGATCAAGGGCCCAGTCACTCAGGATATTCTGGCCTATGCCAAGGCCGTCTCGGCCACCGTTGTCGGCGATATGCCTCCCGCGGAAGGACCGGCCAGTGTCACGCTAAGAATGCCCCGTCGCGGATCGAGCGGCGCAGTTTTTACGAAAACGTTTTCGCGCTCAAGTGAGGGCTGGGTTCTTGCCCAAATCGCCTTTAGCCACCTGGTTCCAAATGGGAGCATGAGCAGCGTCACCAGCTTTTCCAATATGCTTTGGCATCAGAACGTTGCCAATGACGCCGCCAGGAAGGCGACGAGAGTCGGCAGTTCGACCCTAATGCGCCGCGCTTCTTCAGCCAATACACCCCGCGTCGCTCGCACAAAACGTCGTGCCAAGGCCCCGGCGAGCTGTACGACCACAGTCACCCATCTGGGCGGTTCACAGAACGTAGTTTTTCAGCATGGCCTGGAGGGTTCCAGTTGCTCGTGGAACGATTCCACTTATTCCATGACGGCAGCTTTGAATGGCGCCCTTTCGTTCGGAACCGAGATTGTACCTACTATTACCTCGACCGAAGCGCTGGCTACGCAGACATCCTCTCTCGTGAGCCAACTGCAAACCACTGGCGGCAGTCACTACGTCCTGATCGGGCACAGCCAGGGTGGGCTAATCTCCCGCAGCGCGGCCCAATATTTTCAAAGCAACTCCCCCTCAACGGTGAGTGGAGTGATCACTGTTGATACACCGAACATGGGCGCGCCACTGATAGAAAACGGCATTGGCGCCGCCAGCCAGTTGGGGAATTATCTCAATTTCATTGTGGACGACATTGATAGCGCAATCTATTGCTACGATGAGTTCGGCGACTATGGCCCGTATTGCACCGTCGGGTGCGGCGACCCCAATGGAGGCGCACTGTTATGCGGCCTTCTGCTGGCGGGAACAGGGGATGACAACATCATAAACGACGCCATCGATGCTGCCGGAATTTATGTGCTCAACACGGCGATCCCAGCGACCATCGATCTTGAGCCCGGCAGCGCGTTCCTGAACACGCTCAACAGCTACCCCGAAAATTTCATTCGCGTCGGCATCGTCAGCGATTCATCCGACATCTACGGACCATTCCTGCCGGAACAGATGGGAGGAGATTTGGTCGGCGGCGCCGCTTTCGGCGAGGATACGGTTGTGGCTCTTCAGGCCGCCGACCTAGCCCTAAACGCCGGGATAGATTACCTTCTCGCGGATGAGGACGACTACGATTGTGAAGACTACCCAGATCAAGAGGAGTGCGTGAATGACGACGCATACATCTACGCATATGAGACGATCGACAACGACCTCTTCGTGCCCGACGAGTATTGGGACCCCCTGCCGCTTCCCAACGAATGTTGCGATTTTTCCGATGGAATCGTAAACGGACAAAGCCAGTACTATCCGCCGCAGAGCAACGTCGCGCAATATGTGATTCTGGGGGCCGATACCCACCTCGCTTCCACCAAGAGCCCCATCATGGCCTCAGTATTACTTACAGCTTTGGAACGCTACTTTTTTGTGCCCGCCAAGGGGTGCGCCTATACCCTTTCGCCCACAAGCGTCACGGAGCCTGCGAGCGGTGGGAAAGGAACGTTTACCGTCACGACGGGAAGCACATGTGCGTGGACCGTTGAAAGCAGTGCGAGTTGGCTAACATTCACGCCCGCTAATGGAACTGGATCGGCAACCATCACCTACACCATTGCCGCCAATACGGGCGGCAGTCGCAACGGCAATCTGGTGGTGGCGGGGATTGCGACGTTTTCGGTGACGCAGAATGGCACTACGCCTGAAACGCTCACGGTGACCGTGACTGGAAGCGGGGGAACAGTGACCAGTTCGCCCACCGGTATTGCTTGTCCGGGTGCTTGCTCGGCGGCATTCGCGTCCGGCACGAAAGTTACGCTGACCCCCGCGGCTGCTCTTGGATACAAGTTCACGGGCTGGTCGGGCGCTTGCTCCGGCACTGGGGCCTGCGTGATTACGATGAACAGCGCCGAGAGCGTTACCGCTACGTTTGCTTCGGAGCCTGCGCAAAAGCTTACAATGACGGTTAGCGGCGGCGGCACTGTGACGAGTTCCCCCTCCGGTATCTCTTGCCCGGGCACATGCTCGGCGTCTTTCTCCTACGGGACGTCGGTTACTCTCACTGCCTCGGCTGGCAGTGGATACACCTTCTCGGGCTGGTCGGGTGCTTGCTCCGGTGCGGGAACTTGTACGGTTGTGATGGGCTCGGCCGAGAGCGTTACTGCGACATTCGTTCTGCATCCGACTCTTACTGTGACCGTTAGTGGCAGCGGCACAGTGACCAGTTCGCCTTCTGGCATCTCCTGCCCCGGCACCTGCTCGGCGGCATTCACTTCCGGTACCAAAGTTACACTCACCCCCGCGGCTGCTCTTGGATACAAGTTCACGGGCTGGTCGGGCGCTTGTTCCGGCACCGGGGCTTGCACGGTTACGATGAACAGCGCCCAGAGCGTTACCGCTACGTTTGCGTCGGAGCCCGCGCAAACGCTTACGGTGACCGTGAGCGGCAGCGGCACCGTGAAGAGTTCACCCGCCGGCATCTCTTGCCCGGGGACGTGCTCCGCGTCGTTCTCCTACGGAACATCGGTTACTCTCACTGCTACGCCTAGCAGCGGCTACACTTTTTCGGGCTGGTCGGGCGCATGCTCCGGCTCCGGGAATTGCATGGTGGTGATGAACTCCGCCGAGAGTGTTACTGCGACCTTTTCCGGGGGCCCACCCTGGACTTTCTCGACAGGTATTCCGCCCAACAACAATTGCTCACATCCCGGCACATACTCGTTTACTTTAAACCAGCAGAGCAATGCGAACTCTTTGTCCTGGTCCAGTTCCGTGACTGTGAATGAGACGTTTACGGTCAGCTTTGATTGGACTCTGTCCGACAGCAAGGGCACGTTGCTCACGGATGATTATGGCAGCAACTATACCGGTACGAGGAATTACACCGCGCCCAGGGCGCCTGTTGGCACGCCGACTCTTGCGATCAATGCATCAATCGTTCAGTCGCTGACTGGATGCGATGCGGAGTTTCAAGAGACTCTGACGGGCATCAACTAGCTCAGTGTGCGCCGCCGTTACCCTCCGGGGATGGAGAGCTGGGCTGTCCGCGATGGTTGCCGGCAATCGCCCGCACATCGTACTCTGCACGTGTCTGCACGTGTCTATCATCATTCTTCATGGATCGGTTAGTCTCCGTTTCGCGAGTGACATGCGAGCGGGGGCTGAAACATTCCGTTCATTGTCAGCGAAACCGAATTCAGCATGATTAATCCAGGCACCACAAAGTACGTTTTGATAAAACCGAGGCCAGCGATTGCCGCGGTCCTCGCCGTGACAGTAATCTCATTTCTTACCCCTGCTGCCCAATCTGCAGATAGCGCCCTAGTGCGCCCGCTGTGGGATGAACGATCAGACTCGTTGGGCTGTGCGCCCTTCGGAACTCCCGCCGTCGAGGGAAACAAGCTGTTCATTGTTTGCGGTGGGATTCGAGCTTATGCCCAGGATTCCGGCCGGGAATTGTGGCATTCCGAACAGGGGGAATACAACCCGCATAAGGTGGTCACAGCCGGAGGCCGCGTTCTGGTTGTAGAGGCAGCGGTTTCAGCGCTTGACGCGCAGACAGGCCAGAAAAAATGGGAATTCCGCCCTGACGCCAACGCTTCTCTGGGGCGAGCTACGACCCAGGGAAATCGCCTGTACTTCGGTACCTCCAGCCACCGGCTCTATGCCGTGCGAATTTCCGACGGAAAGATACTCTGGCAGACTGATCTTGGTCAGGAGTGGAAATATCCAGCTGTGGTGCGGGGTTTGGCCGCGGCTGGCAGAGTGCTGTACGCGACGGTGGAACAGTGGCGCACGGAAAACGGGAAGCAAGCATCTGGGTGGTTAATTGCTCTGGACGCGAAAACCGGGAGAATATTCTGGCGCTACTCCACTGGCTCCGGCGATCAGAGAAGGGGACTTTCCTCCTCGCCCGTCGTCACACCCAAGCTCGTTCTCGCAGGGGATTATCTCAGCAATGCAATCGAGGCGATTGATCGAAGAACGGGGCGAGAAGTGTGGCGATTCGAGGGTGAGCGGGGCTTCGTGGGTTTCCCCGAAGCCCCGGTCATCGGGGGCGACAAGGTTTATGCGGCGTCCGGTGACACCTATGTATATGCCATAGGGCTGCTCACGGGCCGCCTGATTTGGCGAACGAAAATGCCTGCTTCAAACGAAAGTTATGCCTTGTGCGGAACAGATCTCGTGGTGAACTATCACGGTCTTGCCGCCCTTGATCTTCGAACAGGACGCATCGAGCAAACGTTACTCCAAGGCACCGGCGAGTTTGTAACTTCAGACTTCGCAACGCTAAAAGGGCATTTTTTTATCGCAGGCCCTAAGGGGGTATACGGATTTGATTGTGGGAAGCCTTCGCAATGATTAGCGCAAGATGGGTGGGCTGTCGGAGCATCAACGCCCCCAAGTCCTTCCGCCCTGATAGCGAAACTGACGGCTGAGTCATCCGCGTCACTTTACTTCCGACTGAGAGCGGAGGTTGGGGCTCTTCCGAAAGCGCCGGGCCTGCGGTTTACTCAGAAAGCTTCGAGTCGGGGCTCGGTTCATTTCAATAGCTTAGAGCGGTTTCGGTCCTCCTTTTGATCGTTTGCGTCTTTTTTCCCCCCGCCCGCGTATGTATCAGTAGTATGAACGCGACTGCCTTCTATTTCGAGAGCTCGATGGCGCAAGAGAGCACCGAGATCGCTCGTGGACTTCGACGTCGAGATCCTGACTTGCTCGACCGGCTGATCGAGCAATACCAGCATCGCCTTCTCCGCTATCTGGTTTACTTGACCGGACGGCGCGAGTTGGCGGAAGACCTCTTCCAGGAAACCTGGATCCGCGTGCTCGAACGCGGGCACCAGTTCAACGACAAGTACGCATTCAGCACCTGGCTCTTCGCAGTTGCGCGCAACCTGGCCATCGATCATATGCGCCGCAAACAGCCCACCAGCCTCGACGGTTTGATGAATGACAATAACGATGACGCGCCCTTCGATGTGCCTGCGACCGGACGGGCCTCGGCTTTCGATACGACCTTGCAGCGCGAGCAAGGCGAGCACATTGCAGCCGGCATGCAGCATCTCCCCGCTGAATACCGTGAAGCGCTCGTGCTTCGATTTCAGGAGGGCATGTCTCTCGAAGAGATCGCGAGCGTGGCACGCGTGCCTTTGGGAACCGTGAAATCCAGAATCTACCGCGGTCTGAGTGCGCTCGAACCGTGGTTAAAAGGAGCACAGCGGTGAACACCACTACGAACAACGACGCGCATGAACGGGCACGGAAGCTGATTGCGCTATCCGATCCCGAAGCGCTCTCCGCCGATCAACTGTCGTCGAATGCATGGTTGGCAGAACACGTGGAAACCTGTACCTCATGCCGCGCCTTCGCCGAGAATGCCGCGGGGACGATTCATGGGTTGCGCGCGATCCCCATCGCCGCCGAGCGGACCCTCGTCTCCACAACGCAGATGAGGGTGCGCCGCCGCGCCCTAGAATTGCAGCGCCATCGCGAACGCCTGTGGCTGGTTTCGGCCACTTGTACAGCCGTCACCCTGTGCGCACTACTCACCACAATCGCTTTGTGGCGCGGTTTCGAATGGTTAGGCGCGCGAGCGCAGTTGCCTTCATCGGTCTGGCAAGTAGGCTTCCTGGTCTTCTGCCTGATGCCAGTCTTGGTGGCGGCAATACTGCTGCTGGCCAAGGATACGCACCTGCCGGATCACGCCGGTTCTTACCAGGGCTAATCGAACGAGGACCAATTGAACCGGGAACAAGATTCTTGCTGCAACGAAGTACGGAGTCAGGAGACGTATGACAATCAGAAATCAAACTTCCACGCAGTCCAAAGACGAGATCCGCATCCTTGCGCCTTGGGCCTACTACTTATTCACCCTGGTCTTCGTGACGATCGCTGTGCTCTTTGTGACCGTCGTGGGCAGGGATCCCCATGCACCCCGGCTTGCGCTTCGATGCCTGCTGGGACTCCTCGCGGGAACTGCGCTCGGCTGCTACGCCGTGCTGATCGGTTACGTAAACCAGGACGCGGGGCGGCGCAGCATGAACCGCCTGCTTTGGACGCTCATCGCCATCTTTGTCCCCAACGGGTTGGGAATCGTGCTTTATTTCGTTTTGCGCAAACCGCGCACCGCCCACTGTCCACAATGCGATGCCGAGGTCGAGCCGGCCTTCAGCTTCTGTCCCCGCTGCCGCAACCGCCTGAAGCCTATCTGCCCACACTGCCAGCGCAGCGTAGACCTTGGCGACAAGTTCTGTCCCTACTGCGGTGGGGGCCTGGAGTCGGCCACCGCTGCGGCCACCAGCCAGGCGTGAAGGTGATTTGAGATTCGAACCTTCGGTACCTTTTGTGTCGGGCCTAAGAGCTGATGTGTGCGCAACATACCACGGATTCTGCATGATACACGTCTCCTCCAGAGAATTGCTTAAGCACGCAAATCCGGGAGGGTAGTCCCTTTTCGTATTCCGCCGAAAGGCGAACGCTTGGCGATTGTTGGACCGAAATCGCAAGTTTTGAGGCCCTTTCTGCAGGCCAAGTTGGTTCGCACGTGACTGCGCGCCTACCGCGCAGTCCAAAAACGAAAAATATCTCCGCAGGATGTGCTCGTCAAAAGCGAACGGGTGGTGATTCTCGAAGATTCTTGCCCATGCTTTGTAACACGAGTTCCCACGTTGGGTGGTTCAGGTTTCGGAGGCGTAGTTTTCCGGTGAACACTAATCCGGCAGGGACTTAGAGAAGAGCCATGGAAATAGCTTTGGTTCGTCGTAGGCTTTGTTCCAGCAGGCGTGTCCGACTCCTGGATATTCGGTGTAGTGGACTTCCGCCCCGACCTGCTTCATAGCTTCGGTCATCCGTTGAGATTCGGTGACGGGAACAATGTTGTCGTCGGCCCCATGAAAGATCCAGACTGGGGTTTTGCCGACTCGCTCGGCTGCGGCCAAGTATGTTCTGGGTGAATCAGGTGGTGTGACTTTTGCAAGATCGGGGTAGGCGTTCTGTGCCGCTACAGGCGGGCGAATACCTCCGCAGATCACCACAAGAGCTGCGAATGTTCGAGGATGCTTCTGAGCAAGATGCCACGCGCCATAGCCTCCCATGGATAGTCCGGTGAGATAGGTGCGATGAGTATCCCCGTGGAATTCCTTGGTCGCTTCTGCCAGTGCTGTCATTGCCAGGTCGTCGATGGGTGGCAGTATCCACCAAAGATTTCTTGGGCATTGCGGCATGACTACGATTGCCTCGATCGCGCTACGGTTTGAGCGGATGGCCGTGCCGATGCCCACGTCGGTCTGCAGCAAGCCATCGTTGCCGCGCTCGCCAGCGCCGTGAAGAGCAAGGATCACGGGCCACTTTCGGTGAGGCGTCCAATCGTCCGGAACGAATACCTGGTATTTGTAATGAATGTCCTGGATGGTCGTAGTGCGGTCGATGAACCCGGTTTCAGGCTTTCTCGCTTGAGCCGGCAGCGGGATCAGTAGTCGCAGAAGCAACAATGCGCTCAATGCTCTTAAGAAAACGGCCACTGAGTTCCTCCGACGCTCGACTGTAGCATGTAATTTTGCGTAAAGTCGCGGGACTTTTGTATTCGAGTGCCGAATTCGAGTGCCGGTTGGCTGTCAAATGGCGTCTAAGTGATGTGAGCACGGGACGCCGATTAGAACTGGATGCGATGCGGGGAGTGATGCTTGTCTGGATCGCTCTGACCCATTTGCCCACTGCTGCGAGTTCATGGGTAAATCAACCTTTTGGTTTCGTGGGAGCGGCGGAGGGTTTCATTTTTCTTTCGGCACTGTTCACTGGACGGATTTACTTCCGTATCGCAGAGCGCGACGGCTATCCAGCCATGACGCGGAAGTTGTGGGCACGCACGCTGCGCTTGTATGGCTACCACGCGCTCTTGCTGGCCTTTGCGTTCTTGGTCGCGGTGCCTATTGCCTCCCATGGCGATCGGCCAGGGCTTCACAACCTCTTGGATTTTTACTTCTTGGCTGGACCTAAGCAAGCGGTGGCGGAAGCCGCGTTGCTGATTTATCGCCCACCTTTGCTCGATATCCTGCCGATGTACATCATTTTTCTACTGCTCACGTCAATTGCAATTCCGCTGGCCCGGCGCATTGGATGGAAACCGATCCTGTGGACGTCCTTCTCTTTCTGGGTGCTGGCTCAGTTCGGTTTTCGCGGCGCTGAACACACATTCATGATGCGCTACATTCCTACGCGGATTCCCTTGAACGAGATGGGTTCATTCGACCTCTGGGCTTGGCAATTTCTCTGGTTCGTGGGTGTGTGGCTAGGCGTGCGTTGGGCCCAGGAGAGCCTGGCCATTGAAACGTGGGCCAGACGGGCGGCTGTTCCAGCTGTGGTGATCGCGGTTGCTTGTTTCATCATGCGGCGAAAACTCGCGCACGGTTTGGTGCTGGGCGCATCGGAGTTTCTCTTTGACAAGTGGCACCTCGGACCGCTCAGGCTGCTCGATTTCGCGGCAGTGGCAGCGTTGCTAATCCTTTCGCAACGCATCACGAAGGCGGCGGCGATAAGGCCTCTGGTGCTGTTGGGACAATCTTCGCTGCAAGTCTTTTGCGTACATCTTCTATTTTGCTTCGCAGGCCTCACGCTGCTGGGCAATGCCGCGCTTCTGAATGGATGGCGACAATTCGCACTTTTGAGCATGACAATTACGGGAATGTTAATCACAGCGAGAATTTTCTCAAAGAGCGAGGCCAGGAATGAAGGGCAAGCAAAAACACAAATATCTTCCGGATCGAATTCAGAATGTGTAACAAATCGGGCAGTGGGGAGCAAGCCAGCGGGCGCTGACTTGGTCGGACCGGATTTGATTCGTCTCACCAGTCGAAGCTCGGATAAAGATAAAACGGTGGGAGAGACTGATCGCGCTCGCCCAACCGGCTCGCAAACCGGGCTATCGATTTGCCCTCCGGAGATAGGCCCCGAGAAAGCTCGCTGATAGAACTTCAGGCGTTCTCCAGTCCTTTCGGTCGAATCACCGCAAGCCGGAACTTATCGGGGGTGCGTCGGATTAGTATCGAGAAACGCCGAAATCGATTTCCAAAATGCCGACACGAGTCAACTCACTATGACCGAATCTCCGCCTGATGATCGCATTGCATTCGCCTTACGCCCTACTGGAAACCGGACTGCGCATGTGCCCTCCGGAGAAAAGCCAGGACAGTGACCTCATTCGATGCCGAGCAGTCCGTTCTCTGCAGTCCGGTTTGTCCGGGCGCAATCACGAAATACGGGCATTTCTCGCGTATTTCGGAGGTAGAAGACCCAACTTTCTCTGCAGGTCAGAATGCGTGGCGGAGGGAGAGGGATTCGAACCCCCGGTACCCTTTCGGGTACAGCGGTTTTCAAGACCGCCTGTTTCAACCACTCACACATCCCTCCGGGACTAGTAAGCGGAATACCGATACTAGTTTACACTCGACCATTCCTGAACGCTGGAGCGCATCAGGTTCGGAAACACCTATTGGACGAAACCAAACGCCCGGGAATGAAACTCCATGACCTCGGTGAAGTGAGCCAGGAAATAATCCAGGCTGTGGTCACCCGCATAAAGATGATACTCGTGCTTCACGCCCTCTTTCTGCAGTTCCTCGTGCAGCGCCGCGGCCCCTTTCTCGAAACCGTAGTTGTCATCCCGACCGCAGTTAAAATAGATCGCGAGCTTTCTCACGCCTGCGGCATTCTTCTGGGCAAGAACAAACGGGCTATTGTTTTTCCAATGAGGAGCGTCAATCGGATTTCCGAAAACCTCGGCCAGTACTTTTCCCAGAGGAGCACCGGAACGGGCGGCGATATCGAGTTCCTGCGGCGACTCCGTGATTAGCGCGGCACTTTGCGCGCTGGCGGCGGAAAATATTTCTGGATGGCTAAAAGCGAAACGCAGCGCTCCATAACCACCCATGGAAATGCCGCTGATCGCCCGATTATTTCGCCCCTTGTTCACACGGTATTTCGTTTCGATCAGCGGGATGAACTCCTGCAGAAAAAAGTCGCTATAGCGGACGGAGCCATCGGCGGAGTTGATATAGAAACTGCGCCTGCCTTCGGGAGCGGCGATCAGAAAATCGCCAAGCTTATGTTGCTGGCGGAGTTCGTCGAGCAGTGTCCAACCGCCACTATTGAAAAGCGTTTTCTCGTTGTCGCCGAGGCCGTGCAGGAAATAAAGCATGGGATAGTGCTGTGCAGGACTCTTCGTGGCACCGGCGTCATAGCTTGCCGGCAGATAGACGCAGTAGTGAACCGCGTATTTGAGGATCCGGCTGTTCAGCGCATTGCATTCAATCCGACTCTGCGCCCGGGCTGGTAATGAAACGATAAATGCCGCGAACACAATGACGATCCGGAGCGAGCGATGCATGATCCAGTTTACTCGTAGCGTAAGGCTTGGACGGGATCCAGGCGGGCGGCGCGTCCCGCGGGATAGAGACCTGAGACCAGACTTACGCCGAAAGCAAACACGAGGGCAAACGCTACCAGCCACCACGGCACCGACCAGAAGTGTTCCGGCGGCAACGACTGACGCTTGAGGTAGATATTCGTGCCCAGATTGATGACCTGGCCGATGGCCCAGCCCAGGATGACTCCGACAATGCCGCCGAGAATGCCCATGGCGCCCGCCTCCGCGAAGAAAAGTTTCTTTACGTCACCATCGCTGGCGCCGATGGCTTTCATGATTCCAATTTCGCGGCGACGCTCGAGGATGGCCATTACCAGCGTGTTCACGATTCCTATGGAAGCGACGGCGAGGGCAAGGCTGCCGAAAATTCCCAGGAACACGTCGAGCACGGCGAAGAATTGCTGCAGACTGCGGGTCGCGTCAAGGATGGAGAAGGTATTGAAGCCCATCTTCTTGATGGCATCTTCGATCGCGCGAATCTGAGCGGGATTCTTCACGCGTACGCTGATCGAGGAATAGACCGGTTGATCGGCGGCGGCGCGCGAAATTTCGCGCAGGTCCGTGGGTTGCATCACGTGCAGACTCTCCGCCAGCTTGAGTGGAAGAAAAACTCGCGCGCGAGTGGGCCCGCGCATGCTCTCGGGATCGAGATCGGCCACACCGACGATCTTCAGCTTCAACTCGCGCGAGACGACGGAATAGGCAGCGCCCGTCACGCCCCGGTCGCTGCCGGAATTGGCATTCTCCGCAGCCAAAGGCGCGGTTTGCGCTGCCTCGCGCTGCGCATAGCGCATGATCAATTCCTTGCCCAGAAGCGGAGCAGCCAGCGCCGCAACATCGGTTTCATCGAGACCGGACTTCGGCGTTTTACCCGCCAATTCCTCGGCGAAGGTTTTCTGAATGACGACTTCGGGGGCGATGTCGGACGAAAAGAACTGACCCTGCACTGCTTCGAAGGCATCGTTGGATTTGGCGGAAGGAGGCAGTGCCGCGACCATAGTTAAATGCGGCTTGTCTGCATAGCGCAGCTCGGTGATGAAGCGGATATCAGGACACGCCTCCAGCACGTTCGGCAGATGCTCGATTTCCACTCGTGTGGGCTCATCGAGAATGCGGCTTTCGCCCGGGGCGGGCCCACTGCGTTCTTCGTCGCGATTGAAGTTTCGTAGATCGCGCCTGGAGCTGACCACAACCGCATCGAACAATCCGGACTTCATCAGACGCCGGGACGCGAGTTGTTGCAGCCCGATGCCCAGAGAGAGCATGGCAACCAGCGACGCTACGCCCACCGAGATGCCGATGGTGGTCAGCGAATTTCGCAGAACCGATTCGCGCAAATTTCGCACCGCGAGTTCGCCCAAGTCAGAAACTTTCATAGCCGCCCTCGCTCCGGTGGGAGATTGGTTCCAGCATTGGCCACCACAGCCGAGTTCGCCTCATCTCCAACCAGCTTGCCGTCGGCCAGGAAAATGAGGCGCTGCGCGTAGCGTTCCGCCAAGGCGCGCTCGTGCGTCACCATCACGACCGTCATCCCTAATTGCTGGTTGAACTCGCGGACCATGTTCATGATTTCGGTGCCGGTACGGCTATCGAGATTGCCGGTGGGTTCGTCGGCCAGCAGGAGTTGTGGCCGGTTGATGAGCGCGCGAGCCAGTGCGGCCCGTTGCTGTTCCCCGCCTGAGAGTTCACTCGGACGATGGTTCATGCGCTCTTGCAGACCTACGCGCGTGAGCGCTTCCCGCGCCAGACTATCGCGTTTCCCCCGTTCAATCTCGGCAAAACGCATGGGCAATTCCACATTTTCTGCAAGCGTCATGCTGGCGATCAGATTGAAAGACTGAAACACCATTCCCACAGTGTGCAAGCGATAGTGGGCCAGCTCTTCGCGGGAGAGCTGAGCAAGATTCCGGTCGTTAACAATAACGCTGCCGGACGTAGGGCGGTCCAAGCCGGCAATCAGATTCAGCACCGAAGATTTCCCCGAGCCTGAACTACCGAGAAGAGCAACGAATTCGCCGGAGCGTACTTCGAGAGTGACGCCGTCAACGGCACGGATCACGGTCTCGCCCATACGGTAATGACGGCATAGTTGTTCCGCGCGAATTGCCGGAACACCGTTTGGCTGGGTTTTGTCCACGCCGCTCACGAGCTAACGCACCTCTCCCTTCAGCACCCGCAATGCGTCTGCCGACTTCCCGTCACCGTTCCGCGGCGGGCGGGAATCGCCGTTTCCGGACGCGTCCAGTTCAGTCGAGTCTCCCTCGCCGGGCGCGAGAAACAGGTTGTCTTCCACGCCATGCTGTCTGGTGTACAGGTCGTAATAGCGGCCGTGCGCAGCGTAGAGTTGCTCATGCGTGCCGCGTTCCACGATTTGGCCCCGCTCCATCACCAGGATCTGGTCGGCCCGGCGGATGGTCGAAAGGCGGTGCGCAATCACAAACGTGGTGCGGCCTTTCATCAGATAAGAAAGTCCCTGCTGGATCATCTGCTCCGATTCGGAGTCAAGGCTCGAGGTTGCCTCATCGAGAATCAGGATGCGTGGCTCGGCCAGAATGGCGCGGGCTATCGAAATCCGCTGGCGTTGCCCTCCGGAAAGTTTAACGCCACGCTCTCCGACCACCGTCTCGTACTTGTCGGCGAACAATTCCGCGAACTCATCGACGCGCGCGATGCGGCAGGCGCGCAGGATTTCTTCTTCCGCCGCATCGGGACGGGAAAAGGATACGTTGTCTCGAATCGTTCCGTCGAAAAGAAAAGATTCCTGGAGCACAACTCCCAGGCGAGTGCGGTAGGAGTCCAGCCGAACCGTGCTGAGGTCGGTGCTGTCCACCAGAATCCTGCCTTTTGTCGGCGTATAAAAAGCGGAGATCAGTCCAATCGTTGTCGACTTGCCCGATCCCGAGGAGCCAACGAGGGCCGTTACTGTGTCCGGATCGGCGCGGAAGGAAATATCGCGCAGTACGTCATGGATCCCGTCGTAAGTGAAACTCACGTTTTCGAACTCGATCTGTCCCGCAATATCGGGCAGCGGCACGGAGCGCCTGGGATCCTGATCTTCGGGCCGCTCGCGCATGATTTCCTGCGTCCGTTCGAGTCCGGCCAACGCCTCAGTCAGCTGAGTTCCGATGGAAACGATCTGCATGATGGGCGCAACCAGAAAACCCAACAGCAACGTGTAGGAAACGAACCCACCGACCGTCAGCGTGCCCGAGGCAATCTGGTGCGCCCCTACATACATGGTGACCGCTCCCACGCACCCCAGCAGAACGCTCGCGGAAAGGCTCATGACCGAGGTTGCCGTGAGCGTGCGCATCACGTTATCGAGCAGGCGGCGAACGCCCGTGGCGAAAACCGCCTCCTCGCGCTGTTCGGCGTGATAGCCCTTGATCACTCGCACTCCACCCAGTGATTCCGTCAGCCGGCCGGTGACCTCGGCGTTGATCTTGCCGCGTTCACGAAAAATCGGCCTGATGGTCGCGAATGCTTTATTGAGCGCAACGCCAAAACAGACAAACGAGCCGACGGCGATCAACGTCATCTGGGCACTGGTTCGGAGCAACAAAATGAGCGCAATCCCGGAGGTGACCAGGCCTCCCGCAAAGTCCACCAAGCCTGTACCCAGCAGGTTGCGCACGCCCTCCACGTCGCTCATGATGCGCGATACCAGACTGCCGGTCTTATTGACGTCGTAAAAAGCCACGGGCAGGCGGGAGATGTGGACCTGCACCTGTTGGCGCAATTCCGTGATTAGGCGCTGCGCCGCCTTCGACAGCGACTGCGTCAGCGAAAAGGAAGTGACTCCCTGTACCACCGTAGCCGCAAGCACGAACAGAACCAGCGGCTGCAGCTTATCCATGTGATGTTTATTGATGACGGTATCGATCAGGAATCGAGTGGAATACGGCAGCACCAGGGCCGCAACCCGGTTGATCACCATCAGCACAAAGCCCAGCGTGAGCAGCCAACGCCGGGGACGCATCAGCTTCCAGACTTCCGGCAGAATCGCGCGGAGCCTCTCGACTTTAGGCTTCTTCTGGGCTGGCTGAGGATAGGTACTCAATCTATTCTTGGACTCCGCCCGAGCTGCATTCGCTTCATTATTACTGCATTGTGACACGTCCGGGCCGGCCGTTGTATGCTCGGGGCGTGGCACGTCCGTCTTCTCCGGAGCATTCTCCAACCTCAGGCCTGTTGCTTGGCCTGATCATCACGCTCGCCGCGGTCGTCGCCTACTCGGCGTACATCACGTGGCAAGTCGCAGGTTTGCGCAAGCTTCAGTCCGAACTGATTGACCGCAACCGCAAGGATTCCCTCCAACTGCTGCGCATCCAGAACGATCTGAACCTGCTCGCGGTCGCCATGCGCGATATGATTGACAATGACGAACCGTATCCTCTCACCGCCTGGTCGGCGCAGTTTCAGCGCATCCGCACCGATCTGGATGATGCCATGCACCTCGAAGCCCATCTGGCTCCGACAACCCGTACGACCGGGCAAAGCGCTTCTCTGAGCAGTTCGATGACACAGTTCTGGGATGCGGTCGACCGTGTGTTTAGTCTGGCTGGCTCAGGCAGGGAAAAGGAGGCAAGGGGCCAAATACAACTCTCGCTTCAGGCGCGCCAGGCGGCTCTGAGTACGACGGTGGCCCGGCTGCTGGTGCAGGACAGTGAAAACGAAGAGCAGGCGGCTGAGCGCATCATTCAGATCTATGACCGCGTGCAGCGGCAAGTGTATGTATTTCTGGCCGGGACGCTAGCGGCGATTCTGTTGACCGGATTCTCCATGATCCGCTGGAACCGGCGGCTGTTTGCGCGTATGGCCGAGCTTTCAGAGCGCCGCAGTGAACTGGCCCAGAAACTGATTGCCACGCAGGAGTCGACTCTGCGCTACATTTCGCGCGAACTGCACGACGAATTTGGACAGATCCTGACGGCGATGGGAGCGATGCTCGGCCGCGCCGGGACGCACGCTCCAGAGGGTTCGTCCTTGCGCACCGACTTGCACGAAGTCCGCCAGATTGCTCAGGACACGCTGGACCGGGTCAGAAGCCTGTCCCAAGCCCTGCATCCGGTTATGCTGGATGAGGCTGGCTTGGAGAGCACACTCGACTGGTACATCCCGACCGTGGAGCGGCAGACCGGAATTGCCATATTCTATGAAAAGCAGGGCGCACCCTTTACAGTGGAGGGCAGTGCGGCGGTCCAGGTCTACCGCATCCTGCAGGAAGCGCTGAACAACGTGGCGCGGCACTCCGGCGCAAAACAGGCGTGGGTGCGATTGCGCTTTCTTCCTTCGGTATTGGAGTTGGAGGTGGAGGACCACGGGGGAGGCTTCAACGGGCGACCTGCCAAGCAAGGGATCGGGCTCGTAGCCATGCGCGAGCGCTCGGAGCTGATGGGAGGCCGAATCGTTTTCTCCACCCCTGTCGATGGCGGTACGGTGTTGCACCTGAGCGTACCGCGGGAGAAAGTTGAGTCTCGGGGCAAAGACGAAATAAGAAGATTGAAGATTGAAAATAATAAATTATGACAAAAAAGATCACGGTGTTGCTCGTGGATGATCACGGTCTGGTGCGGCGGGGCTTCCGGCGCATGTTGGAGGATGAACCCGATATGGTGGTTGTGGGCGAGGCTGGTGACGGGGAAGAGGCCACCAAGTTGGCGCGTGAGTTGCGGCCGAAGGTTGTACTCATGGACTGCGCTTTGCCCGGCATGAATGGGCTTGATGCCACCCGGCAGATTCTGGCAGATCTTCCCGAAACAGCCGTACTTATGCTCAGCATGCATTCGGAAAGTACATGGGTGCGGCAAGCCATCGACGCCGGGGCCAAGGGATACATTCTGAAGAACGCGATGAACCTGGAACTCGGTCCCGCCGTAAGGCGCGTGGCCAAAGGAGAAACTATTTTTGATCCACAGGTCGAGCAGCAGTCGGCCCTCAAAGGCGAACGCAGCAGCGGCCTCACTCCTCGCGAGCTTGAAGTCTTACGGATGATTGTCGATGGCAAATCAAACAAGGAAATCGCATCGGCGCTTGATCTCAGTTCCAACACGATAGCCGTTCATCGAGCCAACATCATGAACGCCCTCGGCATTCACAAGACAGCCGAGCTTGTGACTTATGCGATTCGCTCTGGGCTGGTGAGCGTTCCGTGAATCGCAGATCCTTTCTGCGGAATATGGCGGGGCTGGCATCGATCTCACAGTTGCCACTGTTGCGGGCTCTGAACGCGGCAGCGGCGCCGGTAGCTTCGCCCGGTTTTCGACTGGTTGATGTAACCGCCGGCTCGGGCATTCAGTTCCAGCACAACAGCGGCTCCTTCGGAGGCAAATTCCTGCCTGAAACTCTGGGGTCGGGCTGTGCTTTTCTCGATTACGACCGCGATGGCTGGCAAGACATTATTCTGATCAATGGGATGGATTGGCCCGCCCACAAGCAGCGGCGCTCCACGTTGCGCCTTTATCACAATAACCGGAATGGCACGTTCACCGACGTCACTTCGCGCGCCGGGCTGGATGTTGAAATGTACGGTATGGGCGTGGCCGTAGGCGATTATGACAATGACGGGTTCCCCGACATTCTCATCACGTGCGTGGGACAGAATCGGCTATTCCACAATACCGGTAAGGGGACATTTCTCGACGTAACCAATGCCAGCGGCCTCGGCAAACGCCCATCATTCAGCACGTCGGCCCTCTGGTTCGATTACGATCGCGACGGCTTGCTCGACCTATTTGTCTGCAACTATGTAAAGTGGTCTCCCGAGCACGACGTATTCTGCAGCCTCGATGGCAAGCATAAATCCTATTGCACTCCTGAGGCCTATCGCGGCGAGACCTGCTGGCTTTTTCACAATCGCGGCAATGGGACTTTCGAAGACGTCACCGCCTCCAGCGGTATTTTTGAGAGCAGCTCCAAGTCTCTTGGAGTGGCCATGCTGGACGACAACGCGGGCGGCTGGCCCGATGTGCTGGTAGCGAACGACACTCAACCCAATAAGCTATATCGCAACCAGCACAACGGAACTTTCAAAGATGCCGCAGTCGAGGTTGGTTTGGCCTTCAGTAGTGAAGGTAAAGCCCGCGCCGGCATGGGCGTGGATATCGCCGATTTTGCCAACTCAGGCACTTCGGGTGTGGCGATCACAAACTTCGACAATGAAATGACGGGCCTGTACGAGCTCTCGGGGAAAATTTACGAAGACGTTGCAGCGCAGGCGGGCGTGGGCTTGGCTTCCAAGAATAGTCTGGGATTTGGATGTGCCTTTTTCGACGCGAATCTCGACGGCTGGCTCGACCTCGGCGTGGCCAACGGCCATATCGACGAGACCGTGCGCAACATTCGCGGAAACGTGGGCTATGCCCAGCCTCCCCTTTTATTTCTCAACAATGGCAACGGCAAGTTTCGCGACGTCGCCGCGGAACTTGGTGGCGGCTTCGATCAGCCGAAGGTCGGACGCGGACTCGCTTACGCGGACTTCGATCGCGATGGCGATCTCGACCTCCTGCTCACCACCAACAATGGTCCCGCATACCTTTACCGCAACGACCAGCTCACGGGAAATCGCAGCATTCGTTTTCGGCTGGTAGGCACCAAATCCAACCGCGACGGAATTGGCGCAACCGTCCGCATTGTCAGCGGCGGCTTGAGCCAGTCGCGCATGGTGAAGAGCGGTTCAAGCTATCTGTCGCAATCCGAACTTCCGGTTACGTTTGGTTTGGAGAAGCGTGATCGTGCGGAGCGCGTTGTCATCGCCTGGCCCAGCGGGAGAACGGAAGAGTTCACGAACTTGGCGGCGGGGCGATCCTACGAATGCACCGAAGGTAAGGGCATCTCTCCGCAGAATGGGTATTGATTCGGCTTGCCCATTTCACGGTCGCGTCACGCTTCCAGAAGCAGTGAGGTCGATGTCGACCGATTCGCTAACGCGCAGAAACAGAGTGCTGGGATTTTTCATACCCCACTTGGCATAAGGTACCGCGAAGTGGAGCGTTGCCGTCCAATACCCCGGGGCCATCTGAACTTCGGCGGGAATCGTAAGTTCATGGTCGGACCCGTGGATGGTGAAAATTCCATGAACGTGCACCGCCGTCTTCGCTTGAGACGTCACGTCTCCGTCAACGCGATCGGGACGAAATGTAATGTCCGGGTAGCGGTCACTTTCCAGAACTTCTTTATGCATTTTACGGTCACGCATTCCGCTGCCGCTTTCGCCACTCTTGGCGTCCACCACAATCTCGCCCACCAGCTTGCCCGAAGCGGCGGAAAGCCGGAGCGTGCCTTCCTTCAGACGAAATGATCCGCGAACGGTGTGGAGCACATCGCCCAGCGTGAAAGTGATGGTTGTATGTTGGGGATCAAGCCGGAAAGTGGCATCCTGCGCAGTGGCCTCGATCCGAGTCAGCGTGAGAAAAAGGACCGCCACGAGAACCGAAAGCCATACGCCACTTCGGCGCGAGGAGTGAGCGTTTTCTTTCATCGGCTATGCAGTCAGTAGTCCCCAGCCCAGCGTGAGCCCGTCCGCAGCGAGGCGAATCGGCGAGAGCGCTCCCACGTGCAGGGCCAGCAGGCGACGGAAAACTTCGGGGCGCCGGCGAAGAACCTGGAGAGTACGTTGCTGAAACACTGGACGTCCATCTAGCGTCAGCATCAAGCGTGCCATCACCGATGGGCGAAGCGCCAGTCGCCGGTGCGCGGTCTGATAACCGGCTAGAGTGCCATGTTTGAGACAGTTCGCCAGCGCCACAGCCTGACTAAAAGCAAGCCCCAGGCCTTCGCCCGTGATGGCATCGACCGTGCCCGAAGCATCGCCGATCAATGCGACATTTTTTTCCCAGACGCGCTTCAGCTTGCAATTGGCAGAGAGTGCGCCCCTTTCGGAGGAAGTGGCCTCAGCCCCGCGCAGCCGCGCCTTGAGTTCGGGAAACTCGGGCAGAGACTCCTCCAGGCGAAGCTCGGGATCGGAGGAGGCGACAGCCACGCAGACTTGCTCATGGCTCACGGCGGTAGCATACGCCTGACTGCGTTTTCCCCAATATATTTCCATGCGATCAGTCCACGGCTCTACACGATAATGCCGGCGAAAAGCGTAGCGGAGTTTCGTTCGCGAACAGGCATCAAGACCGGCCCACCGGCGCACACGCGAGCTGGCGCCGTCCGCTCCAATGATCCAGGAGGCTCGGATGCTGCGATCCCCCAACCGAACCGCTTCCCCAGAAATCCCCGTGACTACACTCTGCCACAGCAGATCGACTCCCAGCGCGGCGGCACGTTCCACCATCATGCGATGCAACGCGGTCCGGCGGACTGACAGGCCGTCACAATCGGAAGGAAAAACCGCTTCGGCGGACAGTCCAGAACCGAGAAAACGTACGCCGCGCAAAGGGTAAAGATCGGCGGCCGGCAGGGCAACGCCCAGCCTTTTGAGCGCCGTAATCGCGTCCGGCATCAGCGCTTCGCCGCAAGCCTTGTCAATCGGCGGCTTGGCCCCGTCGGCAACACACACGCGGAATCCTTGCTGCCGGGCGGCAATTGCAGCCGCTAGACCCGCTGGGCCGCCGCCAATCACGAACACATCCGTTGAGTTCAGCAACTACTGACCTCACCATTGCAGAAGTAAAAGCTCGGAACAAAAACCGGGCCCCATCGCGGCCAGCAAACCCAGCGTGCCCGGCTCAGGGCGACGGTTCTTCATCACGTCTTCGAGCACACATAGCACCGACGCCGAAGAAAGGTTCCCTACCTTGCGCAAACAATCCCACGAAGCATCCAGCTCTCCGTTGTGCAGTCCCAGAGCGTCAGCCGATGCGTCCAGCACCTTGGGCCCTCCGGTATGCATAACGAAACTCTTGAGGTCGCTGCGCTGGCGCCCGTTGTCCGCCAGGAAAGCGTCTACATCCCGCCCAAGGTTCTTGCGCATCAGGTTCGGAACTTCGGTCGAAAGTATGATGCGGAAACCTTTCTCGGAAATGTTCCAGCCCATCATGTCTTCCGTGTCGGGATAGAAGATCGAGCGTGTGGCCAGAATAGTAGGCCCGGAAATCTGAGGGTGCGACGATTCAAATTCGTCCCCGGTCACAATCACCGCCGCAGAGCCATCGGCGAAAAGCCCGGATGAAATTAGGTTTGCGACCGACAGATCCTCGCGCTGCAAAGTAAGCGAGCAGAGTTCGACCGAAACCAGGGCCGCGACCTGCTTAGGATATGCACGAACATAGTCTGAAGCACGAGCGATTCCCGCGGCACCGGCCACGCATCCCAAGCCAAAAATCGGCGTGCGGCGAATGTTTGCCGGCAGCCCCATTCGGTTGATCAACATCCCGTCGATGGAGGGGCTAGCGACACCGGTGACGGTGGTGAATAACAAGCAGCCCAGGTCCTGGGGATCAACGCCCGCATTCTGAAGCGCCCGGCACAGAGCCTGTTCCCCCAATTCCTGCGCCACCCTGATCCAAATGTCGTTGGCTTGGCCCCAAGTCTTGATGTCCACATATTCTTCGGCAGGAATTGCCAGGTAACGACCGTCCACCGTGACATTTCGATGCAGGCGCGCCAATAGTAGTGGATTCTTAAGCCGGTCTCCCCAGAAATCCTGGAGGCGATCCAAAAGAACTTTCTGTGTGTAGTAATGCTTCGGGAATGCGCTCGCTGCGCTCGCGATCTTCATGGGTTCTGAGTCCTGACCTTGGTCTCGGCACGGAACCCGCCCCCAAGTCGACCGAATCTGGGAAGTCTTCTTCCCGATTAGATGGCGGGGGCTCCCGTAGTGGTTGCAACGGGATGCCCGGTACCGGCCTAGGTATTGTCGCAGACTTGAGGATTTTTGTTTGCCATAAGCCGGTAAAGTAAAGAAAACAGAGTCATCCTCACAACATCCACTACGCCGCCGTCCTGTTCTCCGCACCGATACTGATAGCTTAGTGGTTCATTTACTCAGTACTGCGATCGATGTGGGACTGTTTCCCACCGAATAAGTAAAAATGGTGTTCAGGCTTCCGCTGGCGACACCAAATGCCTGAATTCCCGCGGCTGCAGACTGGTTTCCCACATACAAGTATTTTCCAATTGGGTCCGCTACCAGGAAACTCGGCTGCTTTTCTGAGGTGAACGGAGAATTGGTAATTGCCACAGGAAATCCTGTACCGGATGTAATCGAATACGTCCCGATATTGCCGGATCCCTGATACGCCACGTAGAGGTAGTTCCCCGTGGAATCCACGATCAGCGCGACCGGAAGGCTACATGTACTACAGGCGGCGAGAGGAGATTGAGGAACCTCAGTGAGCAAGCCGGAAGAGCCAATGGAGTAGATGGAGATGGAATTCGCAGGAGCCGCGTTAGCGGTGTACAGGTACGAGCCGCTGGGGTCGATGGCGAGCCCGGAGGGGTCATTGTCCGCAGTGGGAGTAAAGCCAACAAGACTAAGTGCGCCGGCATTCACGCTGAAAACCGCGACCACTCCTGTCGGCTGGCTTGGTGCGCTGATGTAAAGAAAATTTCCCGAGGGCGAGATCTGCATATTCTTGGGTGACAAGTTGATCGAAAACGGAGATCCGGCAACCGGCGTCAGCGCTCCCGTGCCAGCGGTGATCGAGAAAACCGATATATTGTTCGACAAGGCATTCGCCACGTAAAGAAAGTTCCCCCCAGGGTCCATCGCCAAAAGAAACGGGAGCGTGCCAACAGCCGTTCTCGGCGTAATCTCGCTCACGGTTCCGTCACTGTTGATGTCGAACAGAGAAACATCGTTTTCCCCTTGACCCGGATTCGCAGCGTACAAGTATTTTCCGGAAGGATGGATCACCACAGATTGAATTCCGCTACCCACCGTGTACGGGCTTTCGGAAAGTTGGGTGAGCACTCCCGAGTAGGGATCTTCCCGAAAAACCGCCAGTTGACTCGCGGCCGGGATGGCCGCGTAGATGTAGTGGTTCCCAGTCTTACCGCAACTGACACAAGCGATCATGCCTGCGAAAATCAAAAACAGAACCAATGCCTTCTGAAGCATCCGTGACTCCTAGGAGAATTTGAAAGCGAAGAACAATAATACCGGGCTGCCGGGAAATCAGCACGGAAACGCAATATTTTCTCTATCCTACGGTCGGCGCAAGCAAACAGTTGATAGCATCCCTCGGGGCACCCGACGCCGTGCTGGTTAAGGATGCGTGGATATCTTTTTCACAACCGTGCTACCACTGCACCTGCGATGCAAAGCCCGGTAATTCAGGTTGCACGCGGTCAACCTCCGTGGACGGTATCTCACTTTTCAAGGCTTTAAGCGCTAATCCGCCGAGTGGGCCGGGCTTGGTCGAGGAGCGCCGGACAAAGACACGCTTTCTCCGCCGCGCAACGCCAGCCGCAGGCGGTCGAGATAAACATACACGACCGGCGTAGTGAATAGCGTGAGCGCCTGGCTGACAATGAGTCCGCCAACAATCGTGATGCCCAGGGGACGGTGCAGCTCGGAGCCGGTACCGGTGCCCAACGCCAGCGGCAGGCCCCCCAACAGAGCCGCCATGGTCGTCATCATGATAGGCCGGAAGCGCAGAAGGCAAGCCTCGTAAATGGCGTCGACCGGTTTCTTCCCTTGCGTGCGCTCCACCTCGAGCGCCACGTCGATCATCATAATGGCATTCTTTTTGACCAGCCCGATCAGCAGAATGATCCCGATCGTTCCAATTACGTTGAGCTCGTTGTGAGTCAAGAGCAACGCCAGCAGGGCGCCGACTCCCGCCGAGGGCAGCGTCGAAAGAATTGTGATGGGATGAATGTAGCTCTCATACAACATACCCAACACGATATATACCGTAATCAGCGCCGTGAGAATCAACACCGGCTCGCTCGACAGTGAATCCTGGAAAGCAGCCGCCGTGCCCTGAAAACTCGCCTGGATCGTGGCCGGGAATCCGATGGAGCGTTGCGCGTTGTTGATGGCTAGAGTCGCCTGTCCAAGAGAGATGCCGGGAGCCAGGTTGAATGAAATCGTGACCGAAGGAAACTGGCTCTGGTGGTTCACAGCGAGAGGTATGTTAGACGGAGTGAAATGAGTAAAGGCGGCCAATGGTATGGGCGTTCCGCTGGTAGAGCGCAAGTAAATATTCTGCAAGGCCTCCGTGGTCTGCTGGAACTGCGGTGCAACTTCCATGACCACGTGATACTGATTGAGCGGGCGGTACATGGTGGAAACTTGCCGCTGTCCGAAAGCGTCATAGAGCGCATTGTCGATGTCCTGCGCAGCCACTCCCAACCGGCTGGCGGTGTCACGGTCAATCACCAGTTGTGCTTGTAGTCCCTTATCCTGCTGATCGGTATTCACGTCGCGGAGGTCTGGCAGACCGCGCATCTTCGCCAACAGCTGCGGCGCCCAATTGTTGAGTTCGTTCAAATCCTCGCCTTGCAACGTGTATTGATACTGCGCGTTACTTTGGCGGCCGCCGATGGTTAGATCCTGGGCTGATTGCAGATAAAGCGTCGCGCCTGGCACTACCGAAAGTTTCCCGCGAAGCCGGTTGATTACGTTGTCGGCAGTAACCGTGGGACAGGATTGCCAGAAACGCAGGTTGGAGCACTTGCCGCGTTCCGCCAGCGGCTTCAGCATGATGAAGAAACGGCCTTGATTTGAAACTGTGTTTCCTCCTGCGAACCCGACGATGCTGTTAACGGCTGGATCAGTCATCACAATCTTGACGTAACGTTCCATCTTGCCGCGCATCGCCTGGAATGAAATATCCTGCGCCGCCTGCACCGACCCCATAATTCGCCCCGTATCCTGTTGCGGGAAAAACCCTTTGGGCACGATGATGTACAGGTAGACGCTCAGGCACGCGACCAGGATAGTCACGATCAGCGTAACCAGTTGATAGTCTAAAACCCATCTCAGTAAGTGGCGATAGGTGGCCAGAGTGTTGTCGAAAGCCCACTCGCTGGCTCGATAGAAGAGATTGTGGCGTTGATCAGGTGGCGCCGGACGCAGAAACTTGGCGCACATCGTGGGCGTCGTGGTAAGCGAGACCAGCAGCGATACTCCAATTGCGATGCTTAGCGTGACCGCGAACTCGCGAAACAGCCTTCCCACAATCCCGCCCATCAGCAGCAACGGGATGAACACAGCTACCAGCGAAGTGCTCATGGAAAGCACGGTGAATCCAATTTCGGCAGCGCCTTTGAACGCCGCCTGCAAGGCATCCATGCCCTGCTCCACGTATCGTGTGATGTTTTCCAGCACCACAATGGCATCATCGACTACGAATCCGGTGGAAATCGCCAGCGCCATCAACGATAAATTGTCCAGGCTGTAACCCAGCAGGTACATGCCTCCGAATGTTCCTACCAGCGACAGCGGCACAGCGACGCTGGGAATGATCGTCGCTCGCACGGTCCGCAGAAACGCAAACACCACCAGGATCACAAGGATGATCGAGAGGATCAGCGTGAATTCAATATCCTTTACCGAAGCCCGAACCGTGACCGTACGGTCCATGGCGATGGTGAGCGCAATCGCCGGGGAAATTGAGGATTGCAAATAAGGCATCAAGGCGACCACCCGGTCCACGGTCTCTATGATGTTGGCTCCGGGCTGCCGAAAAACAATAATCAGGACACTAGGTTTGCCATTGGCCAAGCCGATGTTGCGAACATCCACAACCGAATCTTCGACGTCGGCCACATCCCCCAGCCGTACCGGCGCTCCGTTGTGGTAGGCGACAATCAGCGGCCGGTACTGATCTGCAGTAAAGAGTTGATCGTTATCGTTAAAAGTCCAGGATGTAGTGCCGTTCGATACTTGCCCCTTGGCCTTGTTCGCGTTGGCCAGGTTGAGCGCATTGCGCACCGTGTCCAATCCGATGCCCAACTTGTTCAGCAGCATCGGATTCACTTCCGCCCGTACTCCGGGCTGCGCTGCGCCCCCCACGAAGACCTGCCCTACCCCACTCACTTGCGCCAGCTTCTGGGCCAGAATGGAGTCCGCGGCATCGTACATTTGTGGCACGGTCTCTGTATCCGAAGTCAGCGCCAGAATCAGAATGGGGGCGTCTGCCGGGTTGGCTTTTCGGTAATTGGGATTGCTGGGCAGGTTTGCCGGGAGCTGGCTGCGCGCGGCATTGATTGCCGCCTGCACATCGCGTCCCGCCGCATCGATATTCCGGTTCAAATCAAATTGCAAAACGATGCTGGTCGATCCGAGCTGGCTCGTGGAGGTCATCTGGTTCACCGCCGAGATGCGGCCGAACTGGCGCTCCAAGGGCGTTGCCACGGCAGAGGCCATGGTCTGCGGGTCGGCGCCGGGCAGACTGGCCCCGACCTGAATTACAGGGAAGTCCACTCGCGGCAACGAAGCCACCGGCAGGAAATTGAAAGCAAGAATCCCAGAGAGCAGCAGCGCCGCCGCCAGCAGCGACGTTCCAATCGGACGTCGAATAAATGGAGCCGAGATACTCATCGTCTAATTCGTCGACGGCTGTTCCTGCGGAATCGGATTGCCGATCTTGTACTTCTCAAACCTATGCGCCAGCCGGTCAAACCACAGATAGACTACGGGCGTCGTGTAAAGTGTGAGCAGCTGGCTCAGAATCAAACCTCCCACAATCGTGATACCCAAGGGACGCCGCAACTCCGCACCCGTCCCCGACCCCAGTGCCAGAGGCAAACCGCCCAGCAGTGCGGCCATTGTCGTCATCATGATGGGCCGGAAGCGCAGCAGGCAGGCCTGGAATATGGCTTCTTCCGGCGGCTTATGTTCCTCGCGCTCGGCCTCGAGAGCAAAATCGATCATCATAATGGCGTTCTTCTTCACGATGCCGATCAGCAGAATGATGCCGATCAGAGCCACCACGGTAAGATCGTTGCCGGTGAGCTGTAGGGCCAGGATCGCGCCCACGCCGGCGGAGGGGAGGGTAGAGAGAATTGTGATGGGGTGGATGTAGCTCTCATACAACACTCCCAGAACGATGTACACCGTGATGATTGCGGCGAGAATCAGAAACGGTTCACTGGCAAGCGAGTTCTGGAATGCTGCCGCCGTGCCCTGAAATGAGGCATGAATACTCGGCGGTAGCTGAATATCTTTCTCCGCCTGCTGGATGGCTTTCGTGGCCTCGCCCAGTGAAGCACCGGGAGCAAGGTTAAACGAAAGGGTCACCACCGGGAATTGTCCCTGATGGTTGACGGCCAGGGACGCGCTCGTCGATTGCATCTTTGTAAAAGTTGAAAGCGGGACCGGGGCTCCAGTGGTGGCTGCCGTGGCTGCATTCGCGGTAGGTGCGCCAGAATTCGGAGTCGTGCTGGCCGGCCGGACGTACACATCGTTCATCGCATCCGGGCTCTTGGCGAAAGTCGGCAGTACTTCCAACACCACATGGTACTGGTTCAACTGCGTGAAGATGGTTGAAACCTGCCGCTGCCCGAAAGCGTCGTACAGAGTGTTATCGATGGCCTGAGGAAGTATCCCAAGCCGCGAGGCGGTATCACGGTCGATCGTCAGATTCGTCCTCAGACCGCCGTTGAGCTGATCCGTGGCTACATCGCGGAGTTCCGGTGCTGCGCGCAGTTTATCCACTAGCTTCGGTGTCCATTGCGCCAATTCCTGCGCGTCCGCATCTTCGATGGAATATTGAAACTGCGTGCGGCTCACCCGATCCTCGACCGTCAAGTCCTGCACGGGCTGCATGTACAGAGTAATTCCATCCACATTGGCCAGGGCGGGCTGCAGCCGCCGTATGATCGCGGAAGCGTCATCGTTGCGCTCTTCCCGTGGCTTCAGGTTGATCTGAATGCGGCCGCTGTTCGGAGTTGTATTCGTGCCATCCACGCCAATAAAGGAGGACAGGCTGTCTACATCTTTATCCCGGAGAATCACCTTCGCCAGTTCCTGCTGGCGCTGGGACATCGCGTCAAACGAGATATCGTCCGGCGCTTCCGAAATCCCGAGAATCACGCCCGTGTCCTGCACCGGGAAAAAGCCCTTGGGCACCACTACGTAGAGAATCAGAGTGAGAATCAAAGTTCCGAAGGTCACAACCAAGGTAGCGGTCTGGTGCTTCAGAACCCATTTCAGGGTGCGGCCGTAAAACGCAATGACCCGGTTGTAGTAATCTTCCGTGACCTCGTAGAAGCGGCCCTTTTCGCCTTCCTTGCGGTGCTTGAGCAGTTTGGCGCACATCATCGGCGTCAAGCTCAGAGAAACCGCTGCCGAGACGAGGATGGTGACCGCCAACGTCACCGCAAACTCGCGGAACAGGCGGCCAACAATGTCTCCCATGAATAACAGCGGAATCAGCACGGCAATCAGTGAAACCGTCAGCGAAACAATGGTGAATCCAATCTGTCCCGAACCTTTTAGCGCCGCGTCCAGCGGCGAATCCCCAGCTTCGAGATAGCGATCGATGTTTTCTATCATGACGATGGCGTCATCCACCACGAATCCAGTGGAGATGGTCAGCGCCATAAGCGTCAGATTGTTGAGGCTGTACCCCAGTAGGTACATCACGCCAAAGGTTCCGACGATCGACAACGGGACCGCGACGCTGGGAATAAAGGTGGCCCGCAAGTTTCGCAGGAAAAAGAAGATGACGATGACCACCAGCACAATGGTCAGCGCCAGTTCGAACTCAACGTCCTTCACCGATGCACGAATGGTCGTGGTCCGGTCGGTGAGAATCTGCACCTTGACGGCCGATGGCAGCGACGCTTGCAATTGCGGGAGCAGCTTCTTGATCCGGTCGACCACGCTGATGATGTTCGCGCCGGGCTGGCGCTGAATGTTTACGATAACCGCCGGAGTCTGATTCATCCACGCCGCCAGCAGCGTGTTTTCGGTGCCATCGATCACGTTTGCGACATCGCTCAAGCGCACGGGGGCGCCATTGCGATAGGCAATGACAATCGGTTTATATTGCTCGCTGGCAAAAAGCTGGTCGTTGGCGCCAATCGTGTACGACTGCCGCACGCCATCGATGACGCCCTTGGCTTGATCGACATTTGCCTGGGCGATGGCGGTGCGAATATCTTCCAGGCTCAATCCATACGAAGCCAGTGCGGTTGGGTTCACCTGAATCCGCACCGCAGGTTTCTGCCCCCCACTGATGGAAACCAACCCTACGCCCGGCAATTGGGAAACTTTCTGCGCCAGCGCGGTGTCGGCCAAATCCTCTACTTTGGACAACGGCAGAGAGTCCGAAGTCAGCGCCAGCGTGAGAATCGGGGAATCCGCTGGGTTGACTTTGTTGTAAATAGGAGGATTCGGCAAGTCCGTGGGCAGGAATGTCGACGCCGAGTTGATCGCCGCTTGTACCTGCTGTTCTTCGACATCAATGTTCTGGTCGAGAGCAAACTGCAGCGTGATCACCGAGCTGCCCAGCGAACTCGTTGAGGTCATCTGGCTCAGCCCGGGAACTTGTCCGAACTGCCGCTCCAGCGGAGAAGTCACCGACGATGCCATCACGTCGGGATCCGCCCCCGGATAAAAAGTTACGACCTGAATGGTTGGGTAATCGACTTCGGGCAGAGCCGAGACCGGCAGTTGCAGAAACGCAACCCACCCCACCAGCAGCACGCCCACCATTAACAGCGTGGTCGCCACTGGCCGGAGAATGAATAAGCGTGAAGGACTCATGAAGCCGGTGTTCCTGAAACCGGGGCGCTGTCCCCGTTTTTCCCGTTCGGAGCATTGGCCGGGTTGGTTGCGCGCGGCTCAATCTTGCTGCCGGTTTGTAATTTGTCCTGGCCGTCGGTTACCACTGTGTCCCCGGGATTGAGCCCGCTGGCAACTACTGTGGTGTTTCCCTGGGTAAGCGAAATTGCGATCATGCGGGCTTCGACCGTGTTGTCGGGCTTTACCGCGTACACAAACGCCCCCTGGGGACCGCGCAAGATTGCTGCCGTGGGCAATACTGTACTGTTCTTGCGGGTCTCGAGAAGCAGGTTTGCGTTCACGAACTGGTTGGGCCAAAGCTCGTTGTCTTTGTTATCGAAGACGGCTTTCAGCTTGGCGGTTCCCGTCGTCTGATCGATCTGGTTATCGATGGTCATCAGTTTGCCGGTCGCCAGTTTTGTCTGGTCGTCCCGGCTGTAAGCTTCCACCTGCAGCGTGGAGTTCTTCATGTGTTGCGCCACGGTCGGCAACTGATCCTCGGGCAGTGTGAAGATCACTCCAATGGGCTGCAATTGCGTAAGAATCAGCATGGCATTGGTATCGGCCGCGTGTACGATATTTCCCGGATCCACCTGCCGCAGGCCGACCCGGCCGGTGAACGGCGCCGTGATGTTGCAATAAACAAGCTGCAGCTTGGCGTTATCGATCTGAGCTTGATCCGTCCGCACCTGGCCATCGAGCTGGTCCACCAATGACTTCTGCGTGTCCACTTGCTGCTGTGCAATGCTGCCGGAGGGGATCAGCGTGGTATAGCGCTCCAGGTTCAATTTCGCGTCGCGCAGCGTAGCCTGGTCCTTGAATATCTGGGCCTGCATCTGCTCCAGCTGCACTTGATAGGGGCGCGGATCAATAACGATCAACAAATCGCCTTGCTTTACGGTCTGCCCTTCCTGGAAGTTGACGCGCATGATCTGTCCGTCGACGCGACTTTTTATGTTCGCCGTGTAGAACGCAGTCACCGATCCGAGTCCCACCAGGTAAACCGGCACGTCTTGCCGTTGCACCTTGGCCACCGCAACCGAAGCCACGCGTGGAGCCGCGGCTTGCGCCTTTCCCTTCGAATCGGCGCTGCTGCTGCAACCGGACAAGGTTGCGCACACCACCAGCGCGACGGCCGTAGCCAGGCGAAGCCTGCACCGCAGGAGAAGCAGGTAGGTTGATTGGGAACAACTTAAAGCAGTTGGGTTCACGGTTTCCGTTGCGTGCGACATTTCACAAGATCGGCGATGAAACTGCCACTCATTAGACGTATTCATTTTCGACTCGGTTGCGGCATCGCTGCCAGGAAAAAGGCAGCAGATCTTCTTACGCCAAGGTCCTCCCGCTGGAGAGGCTCAGGTAGGAACCGGAACGCAGCTTTAATAGTAGAACCGTATCAATCAAGCATCAACTGTGGTGTCGTGGCTGGTCAAGCCCGGGGCGAAGGTTTTACAAATCTTTACTCGCTTTGACCCTTCGTTACCCTCGGGGCGTTTGCAGTGCAGAAGGCGCGGGATGTAGGACTTCGTAGGCGGCAATCTCCGCTTCGTGTTGCAGGGTAAGTCCAATATCATCCAGCCCGTTGAGCAGGCAATGGCGCACGAATTCGTCGATGGGGAACTTTGCGACGAAGCCCTGATCGTCACGCACCTCGCATCGCTCCAGGTCAACCGTCAATTGGTAATCTTTGATCTCACCGGCCCGCCGCATCAGTTCCGCGGCCTCATTCTCCTTCAGGCACACCGTGAGGAAACCGTTCTTCGTGCTGTTGTTTGCGAAGATATCCGCGAATGAAGAAGAAATCACCGCGCGAAATCCGAAATCCGCAAGCGCCCACACCGCGTGCTCCCGCGAGGAGCCGCAGCCAAAATTACGGCCTGCCACCAGAATGCTGGCGCCTTCGTAACGCGGCTGGTCCAGGACAAAGTCAGCATTCTTCTTTTTTCCGTCCGCCTCGAATCGCCAGTCGTAAAACAAAAACTGCCCAAAGCCCGTCCGCTCAATCCGCTTCAGAAACTGCTTCGGGATGATCTGGTCCGTATCCACATTGACCCGCTCAAGCGGCGCCACCCGCCCGCGATGCACACGAAATGGTTTCATATCCTTTTCCCCACGCTTGTCATCTTGAGCGGAGCCGTTCTTCAGGCGTAGCGAAGAGCCTGCCCTGAGCCGAACGGCGAAGGGATCTCACTCTCCACCGCCCTGCAGGAATTAGCGCCCTTACCGGAATTTCCAGTTCCGAATATCGGTGAAATGCCCCGCAATCGCTGCCGCTGCCGCCATCATCGGACTCACCAGATGCGTCCGCCCACCCCGTCCCTGGCGTCCTTCAAAATTGCGGTTGCTGGTTGAAGCGCAGCGCTCGCCCGGCTGCAGAATATCCGGATTCATTCCCAAACACATCGAGCATCCCGACTCTCTCCACTCGAATCCCGCATCCAGAAAAATCCGGTGCAAGCCTTCCTGCTCTGCCGCTCGTTTCACCGTCTGCGATCCCGGCACCACCATGGCGCGAACCTTCGCGTTCACGTGATGTCCCCTGGCCACGCGCGCTGCCGACCGCAAATCCTCCAGCCGCGAGTTCGTACACGACCCGATAAACACCCGGTCGATCCCTATATCTTCGATACGCTTCCCGGGCTCCAGCCCCATGTACTGCAAAGCCAATTCGGTTGCGCGCCGGTCGGATTCCTTCAAACTACTCGCCTCCGGCACACGCCCCGTCACCGGAGCCACCATTCCGGGATTCGTCCCCCAGGTCACGAACGGAGAAAGCTGTGCCGCATCGATCTCCACAACATGGTCGAACGTCGCGCCCTCGTCGGTGGCCAGGCTCCGCCAGTATTCAACCGCCTTCTGCCACTCGCCATCCCGCGGAGCAAACCGCTTTCCCTTCACATAAGCAAACGTCGCTTCGTCGGGCGCCACCATTCCCGCGCGCGCCCCGGCCTCGATGCTCATATTGCACAGCGTCATGCGCCCTTCCATCGACAATGCGCGCACCGCTTCGCCGGCGTATTCAATCACGTGCCCGCTCGCGCCGTCGGTGCCGATCTGTCCGATGATCCCAAGCGCCAGATCTTTCGCGGTCACGCCGTCCGCCAAACGCCCGCGCACGTCAACCTTCATCGTCTTCGGCTTCTGTTGCGCCAGGCACTGCGTCGCCAGAACGTGCTCCACTTCCGAGGTTCCAATGCCGAAAGCCAGTGATCCAAAAGCCCCGTGCGTGCTGGTATGGCTGTCGCCGCAAACAATCGTCATCCCCGGCTGGGTCAACCCCAGTTCCGGCCCGATCACATGCACAATTCCCTGCTCCGGCGAGTCCATATCGAACAGCCGCACGCCAAATTCTTTGCAGTTAGCCTGCAGCGCCGCAATCTGTTTGGCCGCAATCAGATCGGTAATCGGAGTACCGCGCGGCTCGGTAGGAATATTGTGATCAACCGTGGCCACCGTCCGCGCCGGCTGCCGCACCTTTCTTCCTGCCACTCGCAACCCGTCAAACGCCTGTGGCGACGTCACTTCATGCACCAGATGCAGGTCAATGTAAATAATGGGAGACCGGCCGCCCGGTTGCGCTACCAGGTGAGCGTCCCAGATCTTCTCGAAAAGTGTTCGTTTTGCTGACATGGATTCCGCGCTTCGGCTGCGCCGAAAGCAGATTTCAGTTTTTCACAGAGCGGCAGACCGGAGCAAGCGCAGGGGCAGTAGGTAGTGGCTGAATTTGAATTTATGAAAGGAGATCGCTTGTGAAAAAAGTGGAAGAGGAGCGAGGTAGGATTTTTTTGTGCTTGACGATACCTTAAGGTATCTGTATATTACCTTAAGGAATAGGGACGCGATTCTCGTGGCTATCGAATTCATTCACGAAGGTAAGCACTGGAAAGCGGATACTCCCGGCGAAGCTATTCGCTTGCGGAAGCAGTTGGAGCTTGACACTCATTTCCAAAAACAGGAATCCGCCAGATGGGAGGAGACTCTTGCCCGCCCTTGGACTCCCGAGGTATTCAATACCTTCGTGACGACTATCGGTGAGCAACAAGAAAGGATTGTGCTTTTTCTGGCGGAACACGTACGTGCTAACAGTTCGGAGCTGATGACGCATCTACGGTTAGAAAATGAGATGGCCCTTGCTGGTGTTATGAGTGGATTGTCGAAACAGCTAAACAGGATGGGCCTAAAGCCGGAAGACCTCTACCAGGTCAACACAAGTTGGAAGGGGAAAAAGAAAGAGCGGGTTTTTATGATTCTTGATTCCTTTCGTTACGCGGCGGGAGGATCGGAGTGGTTGAAACAAGCCGAGAAAGGAGAGAAAATGCCGCCTCCACCAAAGACGCGAACAAATAGCAAGACCCGTTAGAAGTATCGAGCTTCTAACGGGCCTTAAAACCGACAATCCGGCAAGCCAGAATGCCAGTCTCTCAACTTCATTTTGGCTTGCCTTCACCCGAAAGGCAAGGACAAAAATGAATGCACTCTCTCAGGATAAAAAGCTCGCTGTAATCTCTGGGTTGGTCGAAGGAAATCGAAGCGGGACTGACGGACCATATCTGGTCAATTGCCGAACTACTCTCGGCTGCATAGCATTGACATCATAAAATGGAAAGGCCCGATTCGCAGTCGGGCCTCGTGGTGCTGCTAACAAATATGGTCAAAGTCAGTATGGCAGCGCCCTGGTACGCGAGTCAAGGAGGCGCTGCTCAATGTCCCCAAGAGGAATTCTTATCTCTCTCGCCGCTAATTTCGTTGTGGCTGGCATCGTCTGGAATCTCAAGGGACCAAGCGCAGGTATCGCGTGTCTCCTAATCGGCTTTTTATTATTCATCGCCGCGTTTGTATGGCCGAAGAAGAAAACAGAGACCGCAAACACTCCGCCGCCTTTTAGTCAGATCATTACGCAAGAGGCAAATCCGCGAATAGAAAATACGGTTATCGTTCACAGGGACATACCTCCTCCACTGAAACGCACTTCAGCCGAGCAACACGACTACGACAAAACGAAAAAGGCCCTTGAACTTCTTAAGGAAAAGGGTGTGATTGCGCTGCGTTACATTCGCGCTCAAGAATGCATGACGTTCAATTTCAGTGGCTATACTGCCGGATCACTTCCGCCGGGACTAACCACACAAGATGTGCTATGGGTCTACCGCCATTGCGCCAGTGAAGGAATCCTGAACTGCAAAAAGTCTCTTGGCAACCATGAAGAAACTTACACGGTGCCAGCTAGAATGGGAAAGATTCTAGACGAAGTTCTTTTTGAAGAATGATGTACTTCTCCGGCTTCTCGTTTTATTCGGCCTTAAAAGCGTAACGGGTTCCGGCTGGAATCCAGAACCCGCAAAAAGCAACAGGGGAAATGCGCTTACTTCTGTCCCTACAGATAGAAGTGTCGCGCACCCATGCCCAAGAGTCAATGCAAATTTTGCGAAGGGCGGAGGTGTGTATGTCAGGGATTCTTCCAACAAAAGAACTGGTTCAGATGATCGAAGAGCGAATTCCTGGCGGGAAAATACTCACTACGACGGCACTGCTGTTGGGACTAGTAGCAGTAATCGTCGGTTCTTGCATTTACCTCTATCACGCGATTATTTCTCCCGTTGTCGTGTTTCTGATCGCCGGACTCACCACGGGTAAAATCAATCCCTCAACCTTGAGCAGCTTTCTAGGCACGATTCTCACCGGGCTCGTTGCGTATTTTCTTTTGCACCGCGCTTTTAAGGAAACATCGGCGTTGATGAGGGACACTCTAGATCACACGAAAACCGTTCTGGAAGCGAATGCGGAAAGAGATAAACTGCTCTCGGAATTCGCGGAAGCGATTGAGTCATTGGAGGCTAGAGTGTCAGCAATCGACCACGATGAAACCTCTCCATCCGAGTGACGGCTATTCGGCGGCCTGAAGGCAATTTCCGTGCCACTCGCCCGATCCCGCAAGGGCAAATTCAGCCACTACCGGGCAGTAGAGTGCGGCAGGGGGGCCTTACTAGCTGCACAGCTTACCACGATTCCCGCATTCCTCAGACAGCCTTTCTTCCCTGGTTCTGCGTTCCGCGCGACCACGGCCATAAGCGATCCACAGCCTCTCTGTGACATCCAACCTTGCCCTCGCCCAAAAATCACTCCATCATGGTCGAAGCACTGACGGTAAACGCCGAAGCACTGACGGTTAATGCAGCCACATGAAGACCGCACCTAACTCCTGTGTTTCACGTATTTTGCCTCTAACTCCCTTGGAAGACGTAATTTGCAGAGACTTTTTTCCAAACCCCGCGCCCAGCAAGCCTTTCAGAAAAAAAGAGGGGGTGGGTATCCCCCAATTGAACGAGAATCGCGCTCCCGGGCAGCAAGGCCCAGCGGGCAGCGCCCAGATTTATTACTGCCAGAAATTCACAGGCAGGATTTCACCGGGAGGAACCAATAACAGGTCCGCCACAACTCGCCCATTACAACCGAACTTCGTGATACTTCGTGTCCTTTGTGATTGGATAGGTTTTAGGTCAACAGGCCCACGACCCGCGCCCTCTTCGCCTGCGCCGCAAGGGCCATCTCATATATCATGGATGTCAAGCATCCACACGAAAGCTTCCGGAATGATTAACGGCAAACGCATCGCGGTCGTAATGCCCGCCTACAACGCGGAGAAAACCCTCGAGGTCACGGCAGGCGAACTGCCGGATCTGGTGGATATCCGCATCCTCGTGGACGACCACAGTTCCGATCGCACGGTCGATCTCGCTCGCCGGCTCGGCCTTCAAGTTTTCCAGCATGATCGCAACTATGGTTACGGCCGCAATCAGCAGACCTGCTACCGCGAGGCTCTGGCCGCGGGCGCCGACGTGGTCATCATGCTTCATCCCGATTACCAATACACGCCGCACTTGATTACGGCCATGGCCAGCATGGTGGCTTATGGTGTTTATGACGTGGTGCTGGGATCGCGCATCATCGGTGGCACAGCGCTTCTTGGCGGCATGCCGCTCTACAAGTACATCTCCAACCGGCTGCTGACGGCTTTCGAAAATCTTTTTCTGCGCGTGAAGCTTTCGGAGTACCACACGGGATATCGCGCCTTCAGCCGTCAAGTGCTCACCGAACTGCCGCTGCTCGAAAACTCCGACGACTTTGTCTTTGACAATCAGATTCTAGCTCAATGCGTTCACTTTGGCTTCCGCATTGGAGAAGTGTCTTGTCCTACTAAATACTTCGAAGAGGCCTCATCCATTAACTTCCGTCGCAGCGTGAAATATGGTTTTGGCGTGCTGGCCACAACTTTGCAATTTGCGCTGCAGAGGGCGGGCTTAATCCACTTGCCGCGCTTCAGCGCCCAGGGACGTAAACTCGAAGCCAGCTATCCCACGTACTACGAGCGTAGAACGGCGCGTCCTGCTTAATCGGAGTCATACAGCTTCGTTCGGAATGCCCAGGCGAGTTTCAGATTTACTTTTTCCCCGATAAAAATCCCAGCACCTTGCTGGCAAACTCATCGGAAAATCCGAACCGGGCCTTCGCCCGCGAGTAGAGATCCACAGCCTTCTTGTCGAGCCAGATCATCGTCGACTTCCCCCACCCATCCTGCGGCCGCGCAAAATAATCGGTGGAATGCCCAGTGACTTTCTTATCCTGCTCAATCGTGTAGTAGTACAGAGCCAGACTCTTGCGCGACTGTCCGTCGGGGCACGTAAGAGGATCAGGGAATCCGTGCAGCGATCGCTCGTCGGTTGTAAAAATGAGAGCATGGTTCAACAGCGGCGGATACTTCGCCGCGCACCGCGCCATTTTCTGTTCCCATAACTCGAGCGCTCCTCCCCACTCCTCCTGCCATCCCGGATTCAGATAAAGAATCAGGTTCACGCGCCGGCGCCAATTGGTATGGAAGTGGTGCATCGAAAAATCCGTATGCACGTTCAGATATCCGCCCGGCCCTGACTGGTGCAGGCCGCCGCCCTCTAACATGGAATCCGCCATCAGGTTCGGAATCCCGGTCAACTCCGAAATCCAGGCCACAAACTCCGGAGAGTTCAGTTCATCCGCGACCGCCCCGATGGTAGCCGGATAAAATTCGCGCTTGGCCAAGCCGAGCTTATTTTCATTCGCGTGTTTGTATTGTGTCCACGCATCGCTGGTGGGATCGGGAAACTCCTCCGCCATTGCCAAGGCAGTCTCCGACTCGAGAAAATCTTCCAGGAGAATATGCGGACAAGGCTTGTTCTCGCGATACTGCCCGGCTAACACGGGCAGTCGCGCTCCCCACTTCTCATAAGGAAACAGCTGGTCGGTGTCGTGGACACGGTCCTGAACTGCCTGTGCGGTTGACATTCGAGAAGGGTTCTCCAGATTTTGGTATTGTAGCCGATCGAGTGTAGGGTAAGGCACAATGGCTCACCTCGGGCACCTTAACAGTAAGGCCCTACGGCAGACGGCAAACGCGAACCGTTCCGTTGTCATAGGCGCAATCGAGGCTTGCGCCTCCTGACGTTTGCACCACCACCCAGCCCACACCGTATTTGTTTTTCAGCCGCGAGAAGTCTTCCTGCCGGAAATTCTTCCACGGACTCTGATCCTGCACCTGCGCCCACCATTCTTCGGCTAACGGCGGAAACATACTGACCACTCCATTGTCTTTCACTCCGTCGGCCAGCCGGCTTCTCTCGGCAAGGCAGCGAAATCCAATCTCATCTTCGCCGGCAATATCCATGTAATAGGGATCGAGAGCGAACACCGCATCCACCGGCGTTTTCTGCTGAATCCAGACAAATGCCTGCGCCCATGGATTCTTGGGCGCAGCGCCCGGCCATTCTACATGCGCACTCGCAGGAAAAAGCGCCCGCTGCGCCAAAAACATTCCCGCACTCAAAGGCAGGAAGAGCATCAGCCAGCGCCATACGCGGTCTCGGAGCACATACTCGCCAAGAAATCCGCCGATCATAACGAACATCACAGTGTAAAGAAAATGCAGGCTGCGCAGAGGTTGCACTCGAGCAAGAGCTTCCCATCGCGCAGGAAGATCGACCACTAACGCGCCGAGGAGATAAATCAAGCCATAAACGATGAACGCCCGGCTCACGCGCTCGACCAGGCGCCATTGTCTGCCGCCTGCGATGCGTCCGAACCACCAGAACAGCACTAGCGGCGCAACGATTCCCAGCAGCTCATACCAGGCCCAGTTCTGAATGTAATGATAGGCGTGGCGTTTCGCCGCTTCGTGATAGAACGAAGAAGGCACTGGCGCCAGAGGTATTTGCAGCCACAATAGAGACGCGAGTCCGGCCGGCTTCAGGCTCTTCCACCGGCCTTCGAGTTTTTCTATCACCACGAACAAGAGGCAAAACGAAAAGGGAAACACCCACATCAGCGGATGCATGCACGCGGCGAACACAAGCCACAACAACGCGCGCACGTACTTCTTTTCCAAGACCCGCGCCAGCATGAAGATTCCCGCGAAGGCCGCCAAATTCCGCGGGTTCAGGTACTGATCCATGATGTAGAGCGCCGTCCCTGCGACCGGGATCGACAACAGTCCGGCGATCAGACAGACGCCGCACCACCGCGCTCTCGCGCTCGAAAACAACAGTCCGGAGAGCTCCCAACAGGCGAGGAGCAGCAGAAAAATAGACGCCACATGCCACAGGAATAACCCGGCTTCCATGGGCAAGTGAGTCACACGCAGAGAAAAAGCGACAACATTGGGAAAGAACGTCAAGCTGGCGTGCGAGAGAAAGAATTCCCGTCCCACTGGGAACAGTTCGGGATGCAGGATTTTCTCCACGCCTGGCAGATAGATCTCCGCATCCTCGGCAAAGGGATGGTATCCCTGCACCAGCAAGGACCCCACTGTCAGCAATAGCAGCCAAAAACAATCCAGCGTCTTGTGCTTGTCAGAAAGAATTTCGCTCACTTGATGGTTGCGATCACAACCTGCGGCGGGATTGTCGCTAACCTGCGCTTCCTTTCAGCGACCCAGGAAGCGACGGCAAAAGCCGCCAAGACTACATACTGCGGATCAATCGGCCTCCGATAATAATCTTCGGGATGTGTCAAATAATAGATGATCGGAAAGAACAGAAAAACCAGTAAGTATGGCATGGCAATGGCAGAGTCGATGCGCCAGGCTCGCCGAAATCCCGACAATGTCAATATTGTGAGGCCGGTGCAGAAGACCATATTGAAGGGATCAGCCGGCTCTTCCTGAAGATAGCGCGGACTGAAGCTCCAGAATCCGGTCCATAAGTAGACCACACGCCGTACCGTCTGCTGAACATACAACAGTCGATGCGAATTGATGAATGCCAGCCCTTCGTGAAACTTCTTTTGCGTGTAGGCAATCTCGCCGAGTTGTCGATACTCCTGCCACTCGTTTTCGCTATCTGACGGATGATAGCCCGGAGGCCCCCAGTGCCACGAATCTTGATTGTTGCCAAAATAGACTTCCAGGCCAAGACAACTTCGGAATGGAATCACTTTATGAAATGTTTCGTAGTTTCGAATAAACCAGGGCGCGACCACCAGCGTCACCGCCAAAACGGCTCCCAGCCCCGGACCCAGCCACCTATGCCCGCTCTTGTAAAGACGATACCAGGCCCACGCGCCCAAGAACGGCGCGACCGACATCACCACCGGATCGGTTAGGCCGCCGAATCCGCTGAGCGCGCCAAAGCCTACCCAATGCCACACCGACGATGAAGTCTCGAGATGCAGCGCCACCAGGAAAACCAGGCTCATTAACAAAGTGGTCAGCGTGGTGGCCCAGATGAAATCGGCTGAGAAAAAAATTGCGTAGGGAAAGAATGCCCAAGCCCATCCTGCCCATGCGGCCGTCTTCTCTCCAAAATGTTTTTTGGCGATGAAGTAAATGGGAATGCAAGTCAGCGCCGAAAACAGGCAGTCCAGCGCCAGTGCCGCAATCGCCGAAGCTTTGCTGTAGACGCCAAATATCTTGAAAATCCCCGCCAGCAGATATGGAAACACCGGCGCCAGCCACGCCGTGGGGCCGGTCTTGCCGAATAGGGGATTGCTGAAGCCCTCGCCCTGCGTAATCGATCGCGCAATCCTGCCGGCCTCGCCTCCGCAGCGCCAGTGATCGCGATACGGATCTGTCCGCTCGGGATACAAGAAGGTCATCACCACGAGCCGCAACACGAGCGCGACGATCACCATCCAGAACAGCGAGCGACGCGAGTTTCCTAAAGTGTTCAGTCGGGCCTCAATTGCTTGGATTCGCCTCTACTTTGCCACAACAGAACATCCCCAGTCTGTTTTTCTTACGATTCTTTACGGGATGAGCTTTATTCTTCATGCTCCAATGCTTGCGACTTTCGTTTCCGCTACGTAGCATCTAGTCAGATGGCCGCTGCCCTCATGCCCGATCGCCTTAAGCCCAAGATGGCCTTCGGCGAGATTCTCGCATTCTCCTACGACACTTTTTGCAGTAACAAGGTGCGCTTCATCCTGACCGCGCTGGGCATGGTGATCGGCACGGCGTCGCTTATCCTCGTCGTCACCATCGGCATGACCGGGCGGCAATTTGTTCTCAACCAAATCCAGGCCATCGGCACCAACGAGATCTGGGCGGAATATCTGGGCGGCGCGCCTCACATCAGCAATTCCAATCCGGACCCGCTTACTATCGACGACCTCCACGCCGTGCAGGAGGTCGTGCCCGGCATCGTCGCTTCCTCGCCCGTGACCCAACTTTCCGATCGTGTTCCCGTGGGCAACGGAAAAGAGAAAGATGTCACTATTCTCGGGGTCAATCCCGAATACGTGCGGGTGCGCAACCTCGTGATTCCTTCCGGAAGATTTTTTGATCAGGAGGATTCGCAGGCTCACAACAAGGTTGGCGTGATCACCGAGAAGATGGCAATAGAAGTCTATGGCTCGCCGCAAGCCGCCGTGGGCAAGGTTATCAAACTCACCGGGCTGCCGTTCACCATCATCGGAACTTTCAAGGAGCGCGTGGAAACTTTCGGCCAGTCGGAGATCGTCGATAACACGATGTTGATTCCCTACTCCGTCAGCCGGTATTTCATGGAGACGCCCAGCGTTAAACTTCTGTATTTCTCCATGGAAGATCCCTCGATGGTGATTTCGGCTACGGCGCAGATCAAGCGCGTGCTGCAGTCACGGCACCGCTCGGAGTCGGTTTATGACGTCGCCAATCTCACCGCGCTGCTTTCCATGGCGGACCGCATTGCCACGGGCCTGACCTGGGTTCTGCTTCTGATTTCCATGGTCACTCTGCTGGTCAGCGGCATCGGCATCATGAACATCATGCTGGCCACCGTGACCTCGCGCATCCGGGAGATCGGCATCCGCAAGGCCATCGGCGCCACCAATCGCGAAATCCGCTTTCAGTTTCTGGCCGAGGCCATCCTCATCTCGCTGATCGGAGGCTTCGCCGGGATCGTCATCGGCTATGCCATTCCTTACTCGGTACGTTTCCTTACCGAGTACCGCATTCCAATCTCTGGACTGTCGGCGATCATCGCCATCGTCGTGTCTTCGGTGGTAGGCGTGATTTTCGGCACCGTCCCCGCCGCCCGCGCGGCGCAGCTTGATCCGGTGGAGAGCTTGCGGTACGAGTAGGCTCCCGACGTTATCCCGGCCCGACCCTTATCCCGCCTCGACCCTGTCCACGGACGGCTCCCACCCCGGCACCAGGCTCCGCATAATCTGCCGCGTCCATTCCGGAGCCTCTTCGACACCCGCGCGCTCGGGCCACTTTCTTTTAGCTGAACGAACCCTATTTGCACGAACTTTATCCGGATCAGGCTCGGCCTGCACTTCCTCGCCGCCTGCTACCGCCGCTTCACCCTGCTCGCCTTCTTCCACCTCGCCGGTAAAATCCCGCGCAAACCACTGCGGACCGTTGATGCAGGTCTGATCCACGGTGTTGCGGTCGATTACCACGTCGGTCGCTTTCTCCGCCTCGAACTTCGTGTTCTTCAGGTTGCAGGCCGCGGTCTGCAGCGCATAAAGAATCAACCCAGCCATCTTCGGCTCCATGCGCCCGCTGCCCAGCCACTCGATCACCTTCATCAACGCCACCTGCACCGCGTTCGCATCTTCCAGCGGCGGAATGGTAAAGCTGCGCTGCGCGAACTGATCGCCCGCAAACTTCTTGCGCTCGAGGCGAACCCCCTCGTGAAAATAACAGCGCCGCCTGCGCCGCAGCGCGGGCGATCCGCATTGCACCCCATTCACCTTGACATGCTGACATCGTGGAACATCTTCCAGACTCATTTTCTCTCCCCCTCATTTGGCTTCGATGCGCCGTGATTTGCGGGTTACCCCTACCTCACCCGGTGTTTAAGAATCATTGGGTTAGCAGGAGAATCCCGGCAAAGGTAATTATCCCTTGACAGTATGTAAGCACATTTGGTATGATTTTACCTGACAGTAGGTAACCAAATGGCCCATAACAACCGCAAGCCGAACATGCTGCCGTATCCACTGAAAGCTTTTCAAAAACAGTTCCCAGATGACGCAGCCTGTCTCGAATGGCTCAAGAACCGCCTGTATCCAGATGGCATCTACTGCAAGAACTGCGAGACGGTGACCAAACATCACCGCATCAAGAGCCGTCCTTCGTATTGCTGTGACCACTGCGGCAACCACGTTCATCCGACCGCCGACACGATCTTTCACAAGTCGCCCACTCCGCTTACTACTTGGTTCTACGCGATGTATCTCATGTCCGCTACACGCTGCGGGATTTCGGCCAAACAGATTCAGCGCGAGACGGGCGTGACCTACAAAACCGCGTGGCGTATGTTCAAGCAGATTCGCTCCATGCTGGACGAAACAGAGAACGCGCCGAAGCTGGGCGGAAGTAAGAAGCCTGTCGAAGTGGATGAAATGTACTTCGGTGGAAAGCAGAGAATGCAAGGCCGCGCTTGCACGGCGGACAAGAAAGCTAAAACTCCCGTAGTCGGACTCGTCCAGCGCAAGGGCAGTGTTCGAGCATTCGTTACATCCGATGTCACCAAGAGCACCTTGCACGGACTCATTAAAGAGCACGTTCTGCCATCGAATCTCGTTTTCACCGATGACTATCCGGCGTATGACGGACTCGCCCGAACCCCGCACAATTACTACCATCGCCGCATTCGCCATAGCGAGAAAATCTATGTTGCTGGCGACGTTCATACGCAGACCATTGAAGGATTCTGGTCGCTGGTCAAGAACGGGATCAAGGGCGCCTATCACAATGTTGGCCGCCATTACCTGCAAACCTACCTGAATGAATACAGCTTTCGTTACAATCGCCGCTTCGACACGCAACCGATGTTTCTCAGCTTCTTGCATCAGATTGAGAAGCGTGATGCGGTTGTGCGCCAAACTCCACCCCAAGTCCTAGAACCATTCTGACTGTCCAGATTTGAAAGAACCTGGACTATTGCGTTTTCCGTGTTGCCTTGGTTAGGTCGGTAAAGAAATCCGATTTTGCAGGTACGGGGATTTCTTCCCCCTTGTCGGTCCTTTGGGTGCGACGCAGGGTAGTGTCTTGCGTCGGATATTGCGGGGCGTCTTTCTTGTTGTTTTCCCAGTACTCTTTTCGCATGGCTACCAACTCCGGGTGGTATAGGACTTCGAGAATTTTTTTCGCAGGGACTACGATAGAAACTCCCATGTTTACAGCTTCCGCCTCTTCTGTATTTGCGAACGCGGTCGGGACTTCCCAATGACCATGCATTAGTCCCAACAAATGGAATGAACCTAAGCCAGAAAGATGCTCGGTTCCGGTCTTTGTGGCGACGGGAAGTTTCAAGGTGTGGCGCACGAAAACGGGCGATCCGCTCAGGCCGCCGATTGACCTTCCTTCCGCTAAATAGGCTTCCATAGGACCGAATCCCTTAACTGGGATGCTATCTTTCGGCATCATCGCTATATTTCCAGTTCGGACAATCGGAGTGAGCCTCGTAAAGCCAGAAAATCTTGTAAACAATCCAACCACAATGATCTCATCACCCAATCCAAGGTTGAAATGTTCAATCCTCCTATTCGTCGCAAACATATCTTCTGGCAGCCATGTGATGTCGTAGTCATTAAAACGCACGCTACCGAATTGAATTACAGCCACATCGACCGAATCCTTTTCAGTTGGATGGTAGAACCATGGTGTATTCCCCGTGCGGAGATAAAGGGGCTGTCCATCTTTTGCGTTCATGGCTATGACGGCTTCGGCCGGCTCTATCGCCTCCGCAACATGCTTCGCAGTTACAAGGTGGGCCAGACCCGCATTTTTTTCCATTTCTATTCCGACGATAAAGGCCGTGCCACCAAACTTCAGTGACGAACCGCCATCAGGCGTAGGATCGTAGCGGGATACAAATCCAACGGACTTAAGTAACTCATCCGCAATTCGCATGACAGGCTCTCCGTGGCTCAGAGGGTACGCCTCTATCCCCGGAATTGATATTTCTCGATTAATGTCTCTGAGCACTCGCAAGGGTATCCTCCTCTTTACATACTGTCAAGGGATAATTACCCCCGGCAAAATACGTTTTTCAAACGACTTAGGTATCAAAATCCGTGAAACAAAGG
>OCZU010000052.1_pt1 | contig 86007 bp, 82 predicted proteins | sample 1539001 | NCBI WGS metagenome assembly OCZU01 (sample SAMEA3539306, study PRJEB22396) | soil metagenome | biome: tundra; feature: field; material: soil | place: USA | collected 2010-05 | depth 0.15 m | reverse complement strand
AGTCCCTTGGCATACTGTGTGCTGACCAGCGCTGGAATTTTCAGAATTCCTGCGGCGCGAATCAAGAGCTGAGCATTGCGCACCAGTTGTTCTTTCTGAAAGATTGGCGGCAGCAGCTTCTCCTGGATATCGATTGCAACCAGCGCGCATTGATCGGCCTCTAGCGGACGGCGAGCCATTTCGGCGTAGTCTATCGCGGGACTCACTGAATCCAGGCTGGCGCTCATGTTTGCTCCTAATTGGGAAATCTGCCTATCTGATTCTACAATCCCACGGATTGACGATGCCCGTGTGCGTTCTGCCATCCGGTTTCGGTTGACCCAGCCTCGCTTTCAACCATAAAATCAAGGTGGGCTCGTGAGCGTCGACTCCAGCCAAGAAGTTGCCCCCTCGTTCAACGGCTAGGACACCTGCCTCTGGAGCAGGTTATCGGGGTTCGAATCCCTGGGGGGCAGCCAAATATTTCAATCTCCCAGATCCGCAACCGCTTAGGTCACTCCGTCGCTCGCTGGTTTTCAGTGGCGGGTCGACCTTGCCATCCGCTACCATCTCACTGCGAGAAGGAAACGAAGATTGTTCTTCGGGATACTTCACAGCCCGGGAACCCCACGCATGCAAATGAATCGCAGCCACTACTCTCTCCGCGCACAAGTCGCGCTTTTCGGCTTCCTTCTCTGGGTCCCGGGCGTCTTTGCCGCAAACAGCACGCAGGTTGTAGTGGTGGCTGTCGCTGACATGTACTCCGGGCCCAGCGACCAATCGGATGTCGTTTCTCAGGCCATTTACGGCAGCAACGTGACTCTGCTGACCGCTCGCGGAGAATGGTCCAGAATTCAAACCGCGGATCGCTACAAAGGATGGATACCCAGTCGCCACCTCCGACTGATTCAGAGCGGCACGGGCTATGCAACATCCGGAGCAATCGTCCAGGTAGAAAGTCTCTTCGCCAATATCTATCGCGAGCCCGATGTCACTCGTCACAAGCCCGTGCTCACCATTCCCTTCGCGTCGCGCCTCGAGGTGATCCCAGACGAGAACGGACCAGACACGAAGAAATCCGAAGGGAAGGGAAGCCACGAGGGCTGGTTGCAAGTTCGCCTCCCCGACAAGCGCAGCGAATGGCTCCAGTCGAGCGACGTTGTCTCCGACCCGAAGCCTTTATCAATTCCCGAATCCATCGCACTGGCCAAGCGCTTCCTGGGCCTTCCATATCTATGGGGAGGCAGGTCGAGCTTTGGCTTCGACTGCTCCGGTTTCACGCAGATGCTGGTGGGTTCCCGCGGCTTCAATATGCCGCGCGACGCAGACAAGCAAGCCGCGTGGAGCGGCGTGATCCCCGTAGACCGCAAAGATCTCCAGCCTGGCGACCTGCTCTTCTTCGGTTCCTCACCACGGGACATTAATCATACGGGAATGTACATCGGCGATGGCCAATTCATTCAAGACACTACCAACGGACATCCGGTCGTCCAGATCAGCCGCCTTGACGATCAACCCTGGACACAACTTCTGGTCGCCAGCCGCAGGGTGAAATGAATTCATGGTTCTTCCCGATCGCCGCGAGGCACGCGTCGTTATTCTCATTCCGTTCTTTAGAGATACAGTGCAGGGAACTTTACCTGGAATGCGCTACACTGACCAGCCGGAATTCACATGCCTCCCACCCTCGACACGCTGCTCGCCAGCCTCGAAGCCGCTAAGAGCCGCTTCGGCCGAGGCGCAGCTACAGAAACAAGAGTCCTGCTCGATCAACTCTCCAGTCACAACTTCGGCGACGCCAAATCCCTCATCCGTTTCCATGAGACTCTGCTCTTCCTGCGCGCCTTCCCGCAGTCCGCAGCGCTCGTCCCGCGGATCGAAAGACTGCTGAACAGGTTTCACGAGCGGGTCGAGAACCTTCGCGAACGGGGCGACGACATGGAGGCCTTCGACGACTTCGACACTTCTGGCATCGCTGGCACAACGATGCAAGACACTCTCAATTTCGAAGCCGCGCGCTGGCTGACGCGCCGCATTCCGCGCAACGTCGAGATCGCTTGGGACGACTACGAAGACGAGCGCGCCATGGGATCCACATGGCCGCGTTTCATTCCTCTTCTTGAGGAAGATGCCGATGTAGAAGCCAACATCCCGTGGCGGCGATGGCTCGATTCGGCACGAGATCGTGAGCGTGACCTCGAATGGCTGGTCCGGCGCTTCGAGCAGCTAGCCGTTGGCGAAGGGAAGGACGAAACCGCCCGCGAGCGCGCCGAACTCTTTGACGCGCTGCGCCTCCCGCTGCGCTGGCATCTCAGAAATCTCAAACTCTGCCGCACTCGCAACTGGAGGCGTCCGCGGCAGTTCTACTACCACACGGAGCCGCTGATCGTACGAAGTCAAGTGTCGCTGGCGGAGGAACTCGCGCAGCCTGCTCCGCGCCTCGTGAAACTCTCGCGTCGCGAAGGCGAGAACGTTATGCACACCATCCGTGAAGTGATGGCTGTGCGCTACCGCGAACTCTACGGCACGACGCTCGGCGACCCAAACTCCGTCGTACGCGCCGATCTTCATTCCGGCAATGCCGGTCGCGGCGTGGTCATGTATTTCTGGAACCTGCCCGTCGCGCGGCGACTGCCGCTGCGCGCTTACGTTGCTGGATTCACTCTCAAGAATGGCGTTCCCATTAACTACATCGAAGCCATCGGCCTGTGCGAATGGATTGAGGTCGGCTTTAACACTTTCTACACTTACCGGCAGGGGGAAACCGCATGGATTTATGCGCAAGGCCTGCGCTGTCTTTGCGCGTTCACGGGCGCGAAGACGATCTCCGTCTATCCTTATCAGATCGGGCAGAATAATGACGAAGCTCTTGATTCAGGCGCTTGCTGGTTCTACCGCAAACTGGGGTTCCGCAGTGGCAACAAAGATCTGGAGCAGCTGGCCAGAAGGGAAGAGCAGAAGATCGCCGCGAATCCGAAATACCGCACGCCGAAGAAAACTCTGAAGCGTCTCGCCGAAGCGCATGTGTTTTATGAATTGCCGGAAAGCGAACACTGTGCTTGGGATAACTTCTCCACGCGCAACCTCGGGCTGCGCGTGAACCGGCGCATGGCGCGCGGGTTCGACGGCGACAGCGCGCGCATCCGGCGCGCATCCCTGGCGGAAGTCAGCCGCGCGTTCGCCGTCAGTTTGTCCCGCTGGAATTCGGCGGAGCGGCGAGCCTTCGAGAATTGGTCGCTGGTGCTGGCGCTGATTCCCAATCTTCGCCGCTGGTCTCCGCAAGAGAAGCTGGATGCAACCAGGATTATCCGCGCGCAAGCTGGTGCCAACGAAATGCGCTATCTGCGCTTGACCCAGCAACATCCTGGCTTGCGCGAAGAACTCTTGCGGTTGGGATCGAAGCGATAACTTTGTCGGAGAGGCGTTCTCGGCGATTTATCCTGCACGTCCTTAGGGACGCTCCAGCCCGCTAGAATCTCACCGTTATCAGAGCCGCAAGGATGTCCATAAGCCAATGCGCCGCAATCAGTGGCGGCAATCGGCGAGTCCAGGAATAGACCAGCAGGAATACGGTTGCTCCCGGGAAAAATGCCAGGAAACGCCATGCCACGTAATGCCAATCGAGAATCAGAGGGAAAAAACTGTGTTGCAGCCCCCACCAAAAAGCTACAACGAGAATCGCGATCCATCGTCGTCCGGACAGCGCCTGGAGACGAGGCAGTGCGTACGCCTGGTATGTCATCTCTTCTGTGGGAGACCAGATGATCCACCATGCGCTCAGGCTGTAGATCACCGCCCAAAATGGTAACACCCGCGCTGCCAGCAATCCTGGATACAGGTTAGGTTGTGTCGAGCCATACACCAATATGCTGGCGAGCGGACCGCCGACTCCGAAGAAAGGGAATATCAGAAGAAACCACCCGATTCCGACAAAGACATCGCGTCCCCAGCGTAGGCGTATCTTCCCGATCAAATCACGAAGGCCGATACCTTCACTGCGTGTAAACCGCGTCATCAACATTAGACATCCGATGTCAACCAGAGTTCCGTATATCGTCCACCACGGAGCGGCCGCTTTCCACGGGGATGGGTGGTGGCGCAGCACGTAAATAAACGCCACTATCGCTTGGGCTATGACCGCAAGTACGGTCCGGCCTGTCACCATCACCAGTGGCCCCGTCCAGGATACCCGTCCCAGCGCAGCCCGCTTCTCGACCTCTGCCTGTGAGTTGGCACTGGCGTGCTCCTGGTTTTCAGAAGCATTCACACGTTTGATAACCGTCATTCTGGCATCAACTATACGCGTCACTGGCGGCCCTTGACCTGTGCGTCGAAATCGTGGCCACATTGTTTATGTAACCAGGCCAATTACACTTTCTGACCTGGTTGTGAGTTGTGAATGAAATGGCAATTTCTCAACATCAGCTATGTGCCCCGACCCCGATTTCCTATGTGGATTGGAAGAAAAAAAGGAGGCACGCTCGTTGCGTGCCTCTCGTGTGCTCAGTCCGACTACGCCGTCTTTCCCGCTCGTCAGCCAGGTTACTACTTAGCCGCGGGGATGTAGCTTAGTTCGGGGTGGAATTTCCACATGCTCCATTCCGTGCTCTCGATCAGCGGCTGGAGCTTGGCTTGAAACGCCTTAAATTCGGCGGCGCTCATCCCCTTTTCGACGCCAATCGTTGCATCCAGGTCCGCCCAGCCGTTCAAGCCTAAATAGCTGTGAATTTCATTCGCGGGCGTACCAAACCGCGCCACCGCAACTCCGTAATCGGAGGCACCCGACTTCTTAACAGCCGGCACAATCTGATCGCGGAAGAGGGCTTTGAGTTCATCCATTTTGCCAGACACGACTCGCGTCCGGCCGACGCGCACCATCGGAGGAACCTCCTTCGAGCGAACCATCATGTCGGGCTGCATTTCGTCAATCCAGGTCTCGAGGCTGTCGGTCACCGTGTCAAGGCGGGCAAAGAGCCTTGCCATGTCAGCTTCTACCGACTTCAGCTTCGGATTCTGCTCATCGATCTCCTTCCACTTCGACGAGTACCAGACGACCGCGTGTTGCGTCGGTCCACTCTGAGATTCCCAGACGGTGAATCCCTGGTCTGATCCTGCCTTTTTCACCAGCGCGACATAGTCTTTGACTGCAGCCTTCCAACTTTCATCCTGGCCCCATTTCACTTTGACGAACAGCACCGTGCGGATGTTGCCTTGTGCCCAAGACGGTGCACAGAAGCAAGTCAATGCAATCGCAGCCAGCAAACAGCCGCGAAGCGAGAGCGGTTTTCTCATTGGTAGTCTCCTAGGCCTCGTGAAAGCAAATCGCACCCCTCGACAGCCGGAAACAATGGATTGTGTTGGTGCTGAGGCGCCCGCAAGTATACACGTGATCTTTGAGAACCACAGCATAGGTGTCGTTAAGAGCCGTTACGCTCATTGAGAATTGGCCGGCCCGCGATGAGTGCGAGGGCGATTTTTCGCCAGCAATCGGCCAGGTCACTTCAGGCAACTCTCGCGTCCATAAGTTTGTCAGAGACTCTGACCAAGAGGATTGGGCAATTGTCCTGCAAAGGACGAAGGCCGGGTATCCCGGAAGGAAGTTCCGGATCCCGGCCCACGCCTTACCTCAACTTGGAGTAGAAGTTTTGCCTAGTTGCCCGAGCCCGAGTTGGCAGCGGTGGCTGGTGCCGGAGTCTGAGCGGCGCCAACACCGTACCGGGCCAACCGCGGAAAGAAGGGCGTGACCTCAAACGGCATCTTGTCACGCGCCGAGGTGATGGCGACCGGAGCCGTCTTCACCATTTCCGCCTTATCGTCCCAGGGGTTGATCTTCACACGGCCGCCCAAAGGCAGGGCCGCGATCTGATCCAGTTTTGCGTTATCCAGCGCCGGGCCTTGCGTGGCCAGAGCGGACAAACGGGTTACCGTTCCGCCTTCCGCCAGAGGATTGCCCAAGTGCGTGGTCAGCAACGCGCTCAGTTGCGGAGCGCGCAGCTGCAACGCCTTCAGGAACAAGCCGATGTTGTCCAACTTCTGCGCGTAGGGTGAGTTCTTCAGAAGCTCCACAGCCTTCTTATCGGCGGCCTGTTCTTCTTCCGGAATATGCTTAAATCCCAGGTTCTGATAAGTGGAATCGTCGTTGAACAGCATGCGGTCGTTGAAGGCAAACTTGCTGCCCAGGTTGTGGCCCAGCACAATGTGCGCGAGCTCGTGCGCGAGCACGGCAGCCAGGCTGGCCTCATCCGGAAGCACGTCCACCAATCCGCGGCTAATCACGATGGTGTTGCCGACGCTGAAGGTTTCCAGCGGAGCAGTGAGCAGCACGCGCGTACGTACTGGCCGCGGCAGGTCAATATTGTTGGTGACCTCCAGATTGTTGACGACGGTCTGAAGAATCCGGTCCACATCGCCCGCGGGCGCGAGCAAGCCCCCGCTGGTCAAGCGCTCGATGACGTTGTCTTCCGCCTGCTGCTGCCATACACGCTCAGCCTGCAGCGGGGACGCATCCTGCGCGGTCGGACTCTCGTCCGTCACGCTGTCCACGCGAATCTGCGTCAACTCGTCGTCCTTGCCGCCCTTCTTCAGGTCATAGCCCCAGATGCGAGTCTGCGCCTTAAACGCTTCCTTGTTCTTCACGCCGGCACTGAAGTCGCCTTCCTCGCTGTAAATGTAGGATGGGACCCAGTAACCGGGAATCAGGTTCAACCGCCAGCTGTCCATATGGAAGAAAAACGAATTTCGCGGCGCCGGGTAGTAGGTTCCGTTCAGGCGCACGATGTTGAAGGCTTGATCTTCCACCCAGATGCGGCCCAGGAAGCGGCCTTTGCCGGAGTTCTTCTTCGGGGTGACATCAAACACCAGGCAGCGCACGTCGCCCAGAAATTCGCGACGCACGTAGTGAAAATCATAATGCTCACGGTCGAAGTCCGTGCGGTCGGCATAAACCATCCACGAGAAGCCCAGGGGCTGATATTGCACCTTGAAGAGCTTTTGGAAGCCGCCCATCAGGCGCGTCTGCATGCTTGTGGTCTCTTCCTTCAGATAATCTTTGCGGTCGACCGTTTCGCCCATGTCCATGCGACCGAGAAAATAATGATCCGCGCTGGGCACCGGGCCGAGTTGTGGATCGGCGGCCAGATTCTGCAGGTACGTCTCGACCACAGGCGTGCGCTTCGAGAGTATCTGGATCAGAGCGTGTTCCCGTTCAATGAAGAGGTTCACGACCTGGTCCATGGTGGTTGGAGCGGGCGCAGCGGCCGATTGCGTGGCCGTTGAGGGGGTACCCTGCTGAGACGGTTGTGCGGTCTGCGTCGTGTCGGGCGCAGGCGGCTGTGCGGACGGCTGTGAATCTGCCGCTTGCTGCGCGGCGGCGCTCAACGACGCCAGTACAGCAGCGGTAAGTATCGCTTTCCAAGTACGCATGACTCTTCTCTCCAAGTTTCAGTGACTCGATTTTCTGTTCAGTGCCAAATTTCCGGATTACCTCACCAAAACGTTTTAGTACGCCAACTGGAACGTCACGTGCACAATCGCAGTGGAATCTATCGGCTGCCCACTGCTCAACGCCGGTTTGAACCGGATCTTGTTGGCGGCAGCAGTGGCGGCCTCGTCCAGACCGTGGCCCAGACCGCGCACCACGCGATTCACGTGCAACGTACCGTTCGCCGAAAAATTGACTTCGAGAAGCACTTCGCCTTCGAGCTTCATGCTGCGGGCTTCATCGGTGTAAACCGGATTCGGCTTGAACGTAATCTCCACTGGAGTGTTGACCGCGGCGGAATCCGGCTGCGCGATCTTCGGCCCACCACCATGCACCACCTGCTCCGATCCAAATCCGCCGGTTGCAACTCCGCTGCCCTTGCCATTGCTGCGCCCGTCTCCCTTGCCGCCGCTCGCGATGCCATTCCCGAAATCCGCGCTGGCGACCGTGCCCTTAATCCCTTTTGCGCCGCCCGATCCGTTGCCCTGTCCCGCGCCAGCGGGCATGTCAAACGATCCGGTGGAGGCGGCATATAATTTCGCGCCCTGCTTGCCGGTGCCCGGCAAACCATTGGGATCGCCAAAGCCGCCCGTCTGCACTTTTTCAACGGCTGCGTTGACTGTCGGTTTTTGCGAACTGCCGCCGAAATCTCCCGTGTGCACCAGTTGCGGACGTGCCCCGCCCACGGCCATCTTCAGCTGCGGCGCCGCGAACTGATTGACCACCACTTTCGGCGCCTCCACCGGTTGCGGCGCCTCCCGACGGATTTCGCGCGGTACCAAAAGCTTGGGCTGTTCAAATACGGGAAGCTTCACTGCGGGAAGCAGCTTCGCCTTTATCGGCTTCACCGCGATGGGTGCGGGCTCAGGCCGCAACGACGGCATCGGAATCAACTCCGTGACGTGATACTGCGTGAGCTCCAGCTTCTCCGGCAGAATCAACCCCAGGTTGATGACGATGAGCAGTAGCAGCGTCACCAGCCCGTAGCTGGTCACCATAGCCCGTTTGTTGATCTTGCGTTCGGGCAGTAGCCCTAATCGAAATCCGCCGTAAGCCGTCGCCATGCAGTATCACTCCATTGGGAACCGGTTGGGGAGAAACGCCGGGACTTGGAGTCTTAAAAATACGGGAGAGAGTACAGGGGGTAAACGTGTCCACGGCTCTTGACCTTAGGTAACCTTGATAGTGCCGTTTTCAAACGGCCAGCCCGAAACAGGCGCGGAACAAACATTTTAGGTCGAGCCAACTGGGGCGGACCCGGGGAAACAGGGAAGAAACACGGAGTTAGGGCTGAGAAATCGGTCAAGCCTGGAGAGGATTCCCGCGCGATACCCTCGCCAGTTGCCGACAAATGTCATCACGACAACGCCACACAGGATGGATGTCTTAGCGCCCTCTAGGGCTTTTCTCAGCGTCCTTTGCGGTCAAAAGCCTTTGTTCGCGCCGCGCCGCTGTCGCAATAAAGAGAAGTATGCAAATACCGGAATGCCGGCCAGGACGACCAATACCCCATACCCGGAGTTAGGCCAGTCGTTCTTGAAGGTGTAGCAGAGAAGAGCGGCCGCAACCGCGACGAAAATGACCGGCACGAAAGGATAGCCCCACATGCGATATGGACGCACTGCCTGCGGTTCGCGTTGCCGGAATACAAAGATGGTGCTCCCCGCGATCATGTAGAACAGCCATTCCGCAAAAATCGCCAGAGAAAACAGTTGCCGGAAATTTGCCCCGAGCAGCAACAGCAGAATCGACAGGATGGCCTGCACCGCAATCGCCACCGAAGGCGTGTGAAACCGCGGATGCACCTCGGCCAGCGCGCGAAAAAAGTACCCGTCGCGGGCCACCGCGAAGGGCACGCGCGCTCCGCTCATGATGGTGCCATTCAGCGTGACCAGCATCGACAGCGCCATGCCTGCCGAAACAATGCTGGCGCCCATTCGCCCCATCACTAGCGCCACCGCGTCCGATGCGGGGCGCGGCGAGGCCGCGATCGCGCTGGCGGGAAGCACATACTGCACACCCGCGTTGACCAGCACGTAGAGCACGCCCACCGTGGCCACGCCCGCAATCAACGCAATCGGAATGTTCCGTTCCGGACGCTTCACCTCGCCGGCCACCATGTTCAGATCGTTCCATCCGTCATAGGCCCAGAGCGCCGCCACCAGCGCTGCCATGAAGCCCGCGACTCCGCCCTTCGCGCCCGCGAACGTGCCCGCGAAGTTGCTCCATCCTCGCCCTGCCGCGTTCCCCATTCCGCTGAAACAAACCACTACGATTCCCAGGATGATTGCCACTTTCAGTAGCGTGAACACCAACTGGAATTCGCCGGCTTTTTTCACCCCAATGTAATTCAGCAGTGAGATCAAGATGGCAGCGGCGATGGCAAACATCTGGCCCCAGTTCACGGCAAACGGCGCAGGGATGACGTTGGCGGAGAAGAAAGAGAAGGCTGGAAACGTCCCCAGAATCCGCACCAGACCTGTGACCACGGTCGCTATCGAAGCTGGCTTGGCGATAACAAACCATGTCCACGCGTAGAGAAACCCTGCCAGCGGACCATATCCGTCTCGGACGTAGACATACTCGCCGCCGGCCTGCGGCTTCATCGCCCCCAGTTCCGCATACGTAAGCGCGCCAAAAAAAGAAAGCAGGCCGCCTACCACCCATGCCAGATACACCAACTTGGCGGAGCCGACTGCCTGCATCATTTCCGCAGGCACCAGAAAGATTCCGCTGCCGATGATCGTCCCTACGACCACGGCAGAGGCGTGGCTGACGCCTAAGTCGCGGGAGAGCTCAAGCCGAATTGTTTTTGGGTGAAGAGGGTCGTTCATGCCGGAGATGGGAGTATATCCGATGAGAAACCGCAAATCGTAGAAGCCCAAAGGCGGTAGCGATTTAAGTTGCGGCGGTGGTCTTTTTGAGCGCTAAACTCGAAGCGTAACCTACCACGAAGGTCACGGTCGTGCCAATCATTACCCACCAGGTCCACGGCACATGCGTCCCGAGCCACAAGTACAACTCCACTCCAAACCCGCACGCCATTCCCACCATGGCCCCCCGCTGATTCGCCCGGCGCGTCAGCACGCCCAGCAGAAACACGCCGAGCAGAGCCCCGTACGCCACCGAAGCGATCTGCAGTCCCACTTCTACCACTCGCCCCACTTTGTGTAGGGCGATGACTGCCAGCCCAAACAACACGAGCGCCCAGGCGAGCGTGGCCAGGCGTGAGAGCCGCATCTTGGTTTTCTCATCCGCCTGGGGCCGCAGTCGGGTATAAAAATCCATGATCGCACTCGAGGACAGCGAATTCAGCGCCGCGCTTAAATTCGACATCGCTGCCGCGAGGATTGCCGCAATCAGCAGCCCCGAGATTCCATGCGGCATCCGCGTGACAATGAATGTCGGATAAATTCGATCCGGCTTCCCAAACATTGCCGAGGGCACCCGGTAGTAAGCCCACAGCATGATGCCCACTAGCAGAAACAGCGCAAACTGAAACAGGACGGCCACCCCGCTGGAAATCAGCGCTGTCGCAGATTGTTTCTGGCCGCGCGCCGCCAATAATCGCTGCACAATGAGTTGATCGGTGCCGTGACTCGCGACGGTAAAGAATGTTCCGCCGATCACTCCAGCCCAGAATGTGTAAGGAATCCAAACGCTCCCGCTGAAATCAAATACTTGCAGCTTGCCCGCGCCGGCCGCCGCGGCATGAATCGCGCTCCATCCGCCGGGTACGAGATGCACAATCGTCACCAGCCCAACCAACGTTCCGCCAACGTAGATAGCCGTCTGCACGACATCGGTCCAGATCACCGCCGCCAGCCCGCCCTCAAACGTATAGATCACCGTCAAGGCGGTGATAATCGCAATCGACGCCACCTCGCCCGTTCCCAGCGCGATCGACACCACAATCGATACCGCATATACGCGCACGCCTTCCGCAGCCGCCCGGGTCAGCAGAAATAAACCTGCAGTCAGGGAACGCAGCCCGCGCCCGAAGCGCCGTTCAATCAGTTCATAAGCGGTATAGAGATCTCCGCGGAAGTATTGCGGCAGCAGCACAAAGCTGATGACCACCCGGCCGACCACGTATCCCATCACGACCTGCAGGAACGTGAGATTGGCATCGTAGGCGAGTCCGGGGATGCTGATGATGGTCAGCGTGCTGGTTTCCGCCGCAACGATTGACAGCGCAATCGCCCACCAGGGGATGTCCCGTCCCGCCAGAAAGTAGTCGCGCAGCGTCCGCTGCTTCTTGCGGAATCGCAGCCCAAACAGAGTGATGCCTGCCAGGTACAGCGCGATGATCGCGAAATCGAGATGACTCAGGCCCATGTTTCCATTCAGCCTCTGCAGAAAGCTTTAACCGCGAAGTTCGGCAAGAAAGATCCGCCAAGATCGCAGAGAAAATCTATTCCCGGTCTGCTAAGGTTTACTCGCGTCTTTCTTAGCGGCCTTGCGGCTTTTCTTTGCGAACTTTGCGGTCAAGAGCTTTCTCCTGAAGCAAAGTCCAATTATGAAAGCAATCCCGCCTTTCCGCGAGTGAGACTCTGTAGTCCCCTCATCGCCGAGGCCCGAGGAGCCGGCAACCGGCAACCGACAACTACTCTGTGTTAGAAATAATTCTTGCCCTACTATCTTGGCATCGACGGCGGCGGGACCAAAACCACTTGCGCGGTGGGCGATGCATCACACCTGCTCGCCATCGCGACTACGGGTCCAAGCAACATCGTACGAGTGGGAGAATCGCAAGCTCGCCAGTCGCTGCAGAAGTCCGTGCGCCAGGCATGTGCCGCCGCTGGCATCGCGCCTGCGCAAGTTTCGCACACATGCGTGGGGGGTTCCGGGGCTGCTCGACCCGAGTTGGCCGAAATCATCCGGCGCTTCCTGGCCGAGATTCTTTCTACGCCCATCGACGTTGTCGGTGATATGCAGATCGCCCTCGAAGCTGCCTTCGACGCTGGCCCCGGCGTGATTGTCATTGCGGGCACGGGTTCTATCGCTTATGGCCGCAACGGTCAGGGAACGACCATCCGCGCCGGGGGCTGGGGATTCGCCATCGGCGACGAGGGTTCCGCTCACTGGATTGGCCGCGCCGCTGTGAGCGCCGTCCTGCGCGCCGCCGATCTGACTAGCAGACCTCCCGAAAACCGCGCCTCCTCGTCATTCGCCGCGGCTCTTTGCAAGGCCTGGGGAGTGACGTCGCTTGCCGATCTCGCCCGCGCCGCGAACTCGGTTCCCCCTCCCGACTTCGCCGCCCTCTTTCCGGCCGTCACCGCCAGTTCTGACGATTTGGCTACGCAGGTTCTGACCAACGCGGGCACGGAACTCGCCCGGGTGGCTGCAATCGTTATTCACCGCCTCTTCGCAAAGGACCAGACCGCTTCCGTTCCGGTGGCCATCACCGGAGGCGTCTTTCGTCATGCACCGCTCGTGCGGCAGGTTTTTTACAATGAACTTCGCGCGCTGGACTCGCGCACAGAAGTGAATCCTCAGGTTGTTGAACCTGTCGAGGGAGCCCTGCGCATGGCGCGAAGAGCCGCCGCAAAGGACGACGCCGCGCAATAGCAGTCCGTCTGCTGTACGGGAGCCCTGCAATTACGATGAGAGTTCGATGAACGCAGAATCCCAACACGACGATACGCCCGGATCTGCTACTCAGTCGAACTCGATGGCGGCATCCGTCGTCATTTCGAGCGCCGCCGACCCAGCCCTCACCGCCGATCTTGCCCTCGCTCTTGTCAAGGACCGCGATCTGTCCTCTGAAGCCATCGAACAAATCAGCAAAAATGCCGCAGTGATGAAATCACGTAAGGTTCGGCTTGCCCTCGCAGGCCATCCCCGCGTCCCGCGCCGCATCGCGCTGCGCCTAATCCGCGAACTCTACACCTTCGACCTCATGCAGTTCTCGCTACTCCCCGCCGTCGCGGCCGACCTGAAGCATGTTGCCGATGAACTGCTGGTGGCGCGCCTCGCCTCCATCACGCTAGGTGAGCGGATTTCGCTTGCGCGCCGCTCCTCACCCATGGTTGCCGGCGCCCTGCTGTTCGACCGCGAATCGCGCGTCTGGCAAACGGCCCTGGAGAATCCGCGCCTCGCTGAATCTGCTCTTGTCAAAGCATTGCTGCGGCCCAGCGCTTTGCCAGCTTTTGTCAAGGCGATCTGCCATCATGCCAAATGGTCCGTGCGCCCTGAAATCCGCATGGCCCTGTTGCGCAACGAATACACGCCCCTCGCCCGCGCCCTCGAATTCGCCCGTCGGCTTCCTCCGGCACAACTGCGCGACGTGCTGCACTCATCTCGGTTGCCGGAGAAAATAAAGACCTACTTGCGGAGAGATTTTCAGACCAGAGGACACTCCAGGGCGGGGGATTGAAGCCGAACTCTAGAATCTAAAGCCCGAGGTTTGAGGTCCGCGGGCTGGACGTCGCAAGTCTGTCCCTTACCGCCCGCCTCCAATCTGCAAAATCGCTCCTGTCGTGTACGAAGCCGCCGAGGACAACAGCCACAGTACTCCCTCCGCCACTTCGCGCGGTGCGCCCGCCCTTCCCATCGGGATGGTTCCCATCAGCCGTTGCAGCCGGTTTGGATCGCCGTTCGCGGCGTGCAGCCCAGTGTCGACCAATCCCGGAGCCACTGCGTTTACCCGAATTCCTTCCGCCGCCACTTCCCGAGCCAGCCCGATCGTGAAGCTGTCGATCGCGCCCTTCGACGTCGCATAGTGTACCCACTCACCCGCCGCTCCCGTGTGCGCTGCACGCGAAGAAATATTCACGATTGCTCCGCCTGTGCCGCCCCGCCGGGTCGACATGCGCCGCACTGCTTCGCGCGAACACAAGATTGTTCCGCCGATGTTGACCGCGAAAACGTTTGCGATGGCCGCGCTCGACACTTCGTCCACCCGTGCGAACCCGCCCGTGACCCCCGCGTTGTTCACCAGTCCCTTGATCGGACCCAACTCCCGCTCCGCTGTCTCGAACATGCGAATGATCTGCTCTTCGCGCGATACGTCGGCCCGTATCGAAACGGCGCGCCCACCGCCAGCCACGATCTCGCCTACCACTTGCATTGCTTCGGCCTCGCTGGTTGCGAAGTTCACCGCGACTGCGTAGCCCCGTTCGCCCGCGAGCGTGGCCACCGCCGCCCCAATTCCACGACTGGCGCCAGTCACGATCAGTGTGCCCAACTGCTCCTTACTGGTCATATATCTCGGAAGGAAAAGGCAAGCTGTGCAGAAGCGGCGCCGACGATCTGCGCCTATCGGCAGCCAAAAGCCAAAAGGTAGCAGCTAGCAGCTCTACTGCGTCACTACTTCCCGCTTCCCGTGCATCAACTCCAGCACCGCCCCATACAGCTTCTTGCGAGTCTCGTACCGCTCGTAGGCGCGCGTGATGTAACGTACACTCACCTCGACGGCCGATCCGGTCGGACGCACGCTGATGGCGGGTGCCGCGGAGATTGACTGCACCCGGTAGTGTGTCGTCGTGTGCGACCACTCCTCTTCCGCCTTGCGCGCGTTCGCCTCGGTCTCCTTCGTCACCAACTGCTGCAGTCCATCGATAAGGGCATAAGGATCGTCCCCGCTCGGAATCGTGAGATCCAGTTCATCCCACATCCACTGCCCAGAAGTCGTGAAGTTGAAGAAGTGTCCCTCAATGGCGAAGGTATTCACGAACGAAACTCTGCGGCCCGTGGGGTGCCCCGCATCGGTCCAGTTCCCGGTTTCGAGCAGGATCGTTTTCAGTAGCCCGACTTCAATCACCTCGCCCGCGACGCCGTTAATCTCCACCCAGTCGCCCACGCGCAGTCCGTTGCGCCCCATCAACACGAACCATCCGAAGAATCCGACGATGAAATCTTTCATGGCTACCGTCAGACCGGCGCCTGCCAATCCGAGAATGGTCGTCGTCTGGTTGGGGATGCCGAAGATCAAAAATGCAATCACGATCGCACCCACGGCCTGCGCGGCAAATTTCGCCACTGTGCGCAGTGTGTCGATCCGCTTGTTCTCCGCCGTCATTCCCGTGAACAGGCGTTCAATCAGCCGGCTCGCCCCGTACACGGCCAGCAGCACCAGCAGAATCCACAGCATCGACTCGATCAGGTTGTGCAGGGCGGCCCGTTCGCGGTTTTCGACCAGCACAATCCAACTCGCGTAGACGTCGCTCAGTGCCTGTTCGTCCTGGATGCGCCGTCCGAGGTCGGCCAGGTTCTTCTGATCATGCATGTACTGCCTCAGGGAATCGAGAGCCGCATTCGCCGCGGCCTTCGAGTCTTCACGGCTGGCCGCGTTGCTGCTCTTGGAGAATCCCTTCGCCTGCTGCTTGGCCGCCTCGCGGCTCTCTGTCTCCTTCACAACTTGCAGGCTCAGAACTGCATGCCTCTGGGCTAGGCGCTGCTGTTTGGTGATGGTTTCACCCCGTGCTGCCTGCAACTGCGCTTTTTTCTCGCGCAGCGCCTGCCAGGCCCGGAATACGTTCAACAGTGTGTGTGTTTGATAGTCCTGCTCGTGGGGGTTGACGGCCGAGCCTGCGGTGGCCCTCGGAAGTTGGTCGCTCGCATCATGCTCCGCTTTGAGCCGTTTGATCTTGGACTGCGGATCGCCGCCCGCCTGCTCGAAATCCTCGGCTGCGTCGTCGAGCTCATCCTGGTCGAGATCCATCTGGGCCTTGGCGACGTCGATCTGATCCTGCAGATTGTCTTTCTGCGACTCGGGCGCAGCGGCCAATCTCCGCGTCAGCTGCGCGATCGATTCCTGATCCTCTTTCAGGGCCTGCTCCGCTTTCTCCTTCCGGGCGGCTAGTTGTTTGGCCTCCGACGAAAGCGGGGGAGGAGTTTCTTCGGCTGTACGCAGCGCGTCAAAGAACGCCAGATCCACTTCATGGTCGCCTACTTTTTCTGCTTCATGCGCCAGCGTCTGCTCTTCGTGCGTGCCTGCGATCGCCGTCATCCGCTTGGCCGTCTGCAGCGGACGCTGGTCCACCAGCGGGCGCTGCGCCGCAGCCGCCGTCCGTCCCGGCCCCTTCTTATTCTGGGTTGCAGATGTGTCTTCGTTCTCGGTCGGTAACTCCCGTGTCCATACCATTCCCACGATGGCCGCGGCCACCAGCAGAATCAGGACAATTGCGGTAATCCAATGCCGAACTTTCATAAAGATTCCGAAAGCATGCCGTGGGGACGTAGCTCGCCAGGGTGGCTCTTGCCATAAAGGCGCGCCACGCTTCAAGATGAGCCGCCTCGCCAGACCACTTTAACAAGAAACGTCCGCTTCCTGCGATGGCCACAGGTCCTAGTCATTCGTGTGCCGGTTCAAGTTGAATGTCGCAGGATGACGCACACGTTCGTAACCTGCGCCGCGCAATTCTGCCCCGTAAAATCGTCTCAGGCGCGCATGCTCGAATTCCTCCAATCGATTCACGACGAACCCTGGAAGCCCATCTCTCGCCCAGCGTTGGCGGCGTGGCTGCTTTTCTACGGAGGATTCCTTGTCTATGCCTTCTTCGCCCACGGCGGATTTCTCTTCATCGACAACGCCAACCTGGTGGTGCACGAAGGCGGTCACAATCTTTTCGGCTGGTTCGGCCCCACGCTCGGTCTTTGGGGAGGCACGCTGCTGCAGTGGCTCGTCCCGTTTCTTCTGGCCGTTTACTTCTTCAGCGAGCGCCAGACCACGGGCTTCGTTTTCTGCCTGTTTTTCTTCTTCGAGAATTGGCTCTACACCGCGACCTACATGGCCGACGCGCGCGTCCAGGAACTTCCGTTGGTCACGACCGGCGATTCGGACTTCGTTGAACACGACTTCTACGCCATCTTCTCGAGTCTCGGCGTCCTTAACCACGACACGCAGATCGCGGCTGTAGTCCGGTTGTTGGGCTGGTGCGGAATGCTGGGAACCGTCCTGTGGCTGGCCACCCGTGCCTTGCGCCAAGGTTTGGTTCGCACGAAATCGGAAGCCTGAGCGGGAAGAGGTTTCGACTTCGTCACGGCACCCAATCCCCAATAAAGATGTTCGTCTCGTGCGGTGCCTTAGCGTTGCGGTTCGAGGCCCACACCAGTTTCTTCCCGTCCGGCGAAAACATAGGGAAGCCGTCGAACCCGTCGCTGTAGGTGATGCGCTCCAGCCCGCTGCCGTCGGGATTGATGAGCCACAGTTCAAAATTGCCCATTCCGCCATTGGCATGTGTGTCCGGATCGTAGTTCGATGAAAAAATGATGCGCTTTCCGTCGGCGAAATATGCCGGGCCAAAACTTGCCGCGCCCAGATTCGTGATTTGCCGTTTGCTGCTGCCGTCTACCTTCATGACCCAGATTTCGAGCGACGTCGGCCGGATCAGATTCTGTGCCAGCAACTCTTTGTAGTCGGAGATTTCTTTTTTCGTCTGTGGATGGTAGGCCCTAAACACAATCGACTTGCGGTCCGGAGAGAAGGTCGGCCCGCCGTCGTATCCCAGTTCGTGCGTGAGTTGCTTTACGTGCGTGCCATCGGCGTCCATCGAATAAATGTCGAGATCGCCGTGGCGCATGGAAGTGAACACAATCTTCTTGCCGTCGAGAGAGATCGTGGCCTCGGCGTCATATCCCGAAGTGTTGGTAAGCTGCTTCAGATTAGACCCGTCAGGATTCGCCGTGAAGATGTCGTAGCCCGAATACACCGCCCACACATAGCCCGTCGAAAAATCAGGGCGCGGCGGGCACTCCGGGCTCGCCAGGTGCGTCGACGCATAGAGAATCTTCTTGCCATCGGGATAGAAATAGCTGCAAGTCGTCCGTCCCTTGCCGGTCGAGACCATGTGCTGGCCGCTGCCGTCGATGTTCATGATGAAGATCTGGTCGCATTTCACTTCGCCATGCGACGACTGGAAGATCAGCTTTTTGCCGTCGGCGGAAAAGTAGGCTTCGGCATTCTGCCCCCCAAACGTTAACTGGTGCACGTTGCGCAGATGTTTTTCCTGCGTCGTGGCCATGTCGGGCGGGGTCGAGGTCTGCGCGAAAACCGTCTGCAGTGCAGCGATTTCAAGCGCAAGCAAAACGACCTGAAACAGAAAAATGCGTTTCATGATAGAGCGGTTAGTGTAGCAAAGGCGCGACTGTCTTTGCGCCCTTCGCGATTCCTCATTCGCTGTTTCGACCGAAGAACGAATCGTGAACCGCAAAGTTCGCCAAGGGTGCGCTAAGGACGCAAAGGGATGCGAGTTCATCGTGTTGCTGCCCGGCGGAGTAGAATGGGCGCGCAATTCCACGGAGGCTGCATGAAATCATTTCTGTTGGCGCTCGTCGTGGCTTTCCTTGTGGCTACGATTGTCCTGCCCATCGCCCGGCCAACCGCCTCGGCCTCGCCGAAAGCTACAGCCGATACGTTGAAGCAACTCGAAGGTGAATTCATGAAAGCTGCCGCCGAGAAGGGCTCGCAGGGATACATGTCGTACTACGCAGAAGACTCCGTCGAGGTACCGAATGGCGCGCCCTTGATCCAGAGCAAAGCGGAGATCGCCAAGGGCATGGGATTCCTCGACGACAAGAACAACCGCCTCCTCTGGACTCCGGTCGGCGCCGATATCTCCTCCTCCGGCGATCTTGGCTACACCTACGGCAACTATGAGTTCCACACGAAAAATAAAGAAGGCAAGCCGGTCGTCGAATACGGCAAGTACACCAGCATCTGGAAGCAGCAAAAAGACGGAAGCTGGAAGGTCGTCCTCGACATGGGCAACGCCAGCCCCGAACCGAAGTAGTCGGTTTTCGTGGCGGACTTCGCGGTTCAGGTGTTTGCGGCAAAGAAGTCCCTATTTTCGAAAGTGGTTGCGGATCGCCTCCGCCTGCGTTCGGGTCACGACCGCCGACAACGCCGCCGGGTCGGCCTGCTTCACCGCCTGCACGCTGCCAAAATGTTCCAGCAATCTCCGTGTTGTGCTCGCGCCAACGCCGGGGATTTCCAACAATTCGGTCGACCGATCCCGCATCTGCCGGCGCTTGCGGTGGAAGGTCAAGGCAAAACGGTGGGCCTCATCGCGAATGAGTTGAATCAGGTGAAGCACCGGCGAGTGATGGTCCAGCGCAATCGGGTCTTTCTCCTGGCCGTGGACGTACAGGATCTCCTCGCGTTTGGCGATGGCAGCCAGCGGCTGATTGATGATCTCGAGCGCCTCCAGCGCGTCCGCAGCCGCGTGCAACTGTCCGAGACCACCGTCGATCAGCACGAGGCTGGGCATGGGTTTGTTCTCATCCCGCAGACGCTTGTAACGCCGCGTGACCACCTCGCGCATCGAAGCGAAATCGTCCACGCCTTCCACGGTGCGAATGATGAACTTGCGGTAATCCGACTTCTTCATCTTTCCGTCTTCCCATACCACCATCGAGGCGACGGTCTCAGCGCCTTGAATGTGCGATATGTCGAAGCATTCGATACTCTTCGGAAGTTCGGGCAGGCTAAGCGCCTCCTGTAATTCTTCCTGAATCTTCTGCGCGTTCGGTTTGAGCACGCGAAATCGCTGGTCGTAAGATTGCTTTGCGTTGTTGCCCGCGAGATCGATGAGCGAGCGTTTGTCGCCACGCTGCGGCACCAGAATATGCACGCGGGCGCCGCGGGAGTTCTCGCCTGCGCCCTGCTCGGAGAGTAGATCCTCAAGCGTCTCGCGGTCCTCAAATTCGACCGGAACGTAGAGGTTACGGGGAACATAAGGCTGCCCGATATAAAGCTGCTTCAGCAAGGCAGAAAAGAATTCCCCGGGAACAAATTCCGTAAAGACATTGCTGGCAACGTCTCTGTTCGCGGCGCCCGCGGTCTCGCCGGCTTCGGTTATGTTGTCGGCCGAGACGTTGCCAGCAACGTCTCTACGACCAGAAGTTTCCGACGACGCGAATTCCGGCAAATCCTCCCAGAAGAACTCTCTCCGGTCAACCATCTTTCCACCGCGCATGTGGAACAGGTTTACCGCCAGCATGCCATTCTCGTAGTGATAGCCAAACACGTCGGCATCGTCGCCTTCCGCGGCGGCAATGCGCTGGCGCTCCTGCAACTGTTCAACCGTGGAAATGAGATCGCGATACCGCGCCGCGCGCTCGTACTCCTCGGCGGCCGCAGCCTGTTCCATGCGGGTGTGCAGCGAACGGCTCAAATCCGTTGGCCGTCCTTCCAGAAACAGCTTCACGTCCCGCACAGCTTCCTGGTAGGCGTCCGGCGTGCTCAATTCCTGCACGCACGGCCCCAGGCAACGCCGGATGTAGTACTGCAGGCACGGCCGAGGATGAAAACGCGTGAGGTCGACCTTGCAAGAAGGAATGAGAAAATTACGGTGGATCAGGTCGACGATTCGGTACGCCAGGTTGGCAGGGAAGTACGGACCGTAGTAAGCGCTGCCGTCTTTGCGCAACCGTCGTGTGACGTAGACCCGGGGCCAGCGCTCGCCCAGCGTGAGCTTCACGTAAGGGTAGGTCTTGTCATCGCGCAGCAAGATGTTGAAGCGCGGCTTGCGCTGCTTGATCAGATTGTTTTCGAGGGCCAGCGCCTCTTTATTGTTCGCCACGACGATGTAGTCAACGTCGACCGCCTCGCGTACCAGGGTTCCCGTCTTGGCGTCTTCCCACCGCCCTTCGTGGAAATAGCTGGCCACCCGGCTGCGCAGATTCTTCGCCTTGCCCACATAAATAACCTCGCCCTCGGCGTTTTTGTAGAGATACACGCCGGGCTCAGTGGGAATGGTGCGGATTTTGGCCTGCAAGTCCATGCCGAGGGATCTATTCTATTGGATGGGAAATGGGAGCGGTGTGTTACAAAAAGGCAGATGAATCCTCTTTGCGTGATCCGAATTTTCCTGCCACAAAAACTATTCATGGCCGCTTTTATCCTGAGCGCCCTGTTCAATGCCGGTTCGAGGCCAGCTTCGGCGCAGAGCATTACTCAGACTCCGTCGGGGCAGTCCGCTCAACCCCAGGTCACGAAGTCTCCACAGGGGAAGCAGGAAGAAGCGGCGCGGGCTGCGGCCCGGGCGAGCGCCCGCCATTTCGACCGCGTGCTGATCATCGTTCTCGAAAACGTAGATTACGAAGTCGCAAGCAAGGACAAGAATCTGGCCGATCTGGCTGCACAAGGCGCCAGCTTTACCAACTTCCATGCCCTGTTTCATCCCTCTTATCCCAATTACCTTGCCATGGTTGCGGGAACGGACTATGACATTCATCGCCGTGGACGTCTTCTTGCCGACAACCAGGTGAACCTTCCCAACGATGCCGCGCACCCTTCGATCGCCGATCGCCTGGTCGCTGCCGGTCTCGACTTCAAACAATACGCGGAAGAACTACCAGACGAGACGTGCCCATGGAACTTTTCGTCACAGCATGTTTCCGACAAAAGAGGCAATTACACACGGCGCCACGTGCCGTTCCTCAGCTTTCGCGAGGTGCAGCAGAAGTGGTGTGATCGAGTGGTGCGCGTGGATTCCAGCAAATCCGATAATTACTTTGTGCAGGACGCGCGCAAGGGTTTGGTCGCCTATTCCTTTTACTCTCCCAACATGAACCATGACGGGCACGATACCAGTGCTCGGGTCGCAGGCGCCTGGGTGAAGAAGTTTCTCGATGACACCTTCCCCGAAAGTTTGCGTCAGGGAACGTTGGTGGTTGTCACCTTCGATGAATCGGGCGGAAATGCCGATAATCGCATCTATACATTGTTGCTTGGGGACATGGTAAAACCCGCGAACCAGCAAGATCCCAAGGCGCTTGCCAAACCGTACACCCATTACAGCATCCTGCGCACGATTGAAGACAACTTTGGGCTGGAACCCTTGACCGCGAATGACCGCAATGCCTCGCCCATTACGGACATCTGGAAGTGATGGCGTCCCCCTGATTCCTGATGTTCGGACGCAAAGCAGCGCTACAGTTGGCATTGGCTACTAACACGTGTGTTGCAATACTGGTGTATGAGTCACACACTAACAATCCGTCTTACCGATGAACTTCTGGCCCGGCTAAAGGAGACTTCGCGCAAAACTGGGATCCCGGTCGGGCGGCTGGTTCGTCAGCAGCTTGAGACCGCCAGATTGCAAGCGGGAACCCAGCGATTCCTACGTCACGGCTGACCTTGCAAGGCTGTTGCAAGACGAAATGTTGCGGATCGCATTCGACTGCACTCGGAATGTCGAGCAACTAAATGTCGAGCAACTAACGGAACTCGCGGACGTTACCAGGAGCGTAAGCCCGATCTCGCCGATCTTTTGTTTGATTCGGATGAGCGAACAATATCCACGGCACACCGTAATCACCGTTGAGGAGAACGATTTCCACGTCTATCGGCGCAACAAGCGGGAAGCTATCCCCTTGCTCTGCCCTCCTCGGTTAGGTTGATCCGGTCCACCCGGCCAGTGCTCAAATCTGAGCCTAACCATATAAAATTTCCACTCCGTGTGTCTGCTTTGCGTTCCGGCACCCCCTGGTATGGCGGTCCGACCTCGTATTCTACTTCCGCAAGCCGTTGAAAACGTATATACTTACAGCGGATGCCCGAGGTAGCGAAAACTGGCATGTCCCGTGCAAAAGTATGTGCGGGAGTTGGAAGCAACAAGCAGTCATTCCCAAGGCATCAAATTTGCTAATTTGCGCGCGGGATTAACCCAGGCCGCGCATCAAGATTGAATTAAGGAGCCTCACCCTATGAATCGCACTTCGTTAGTAATTTGTCTCGCCGCCAGCATGGTAGCCACTGTCGGCTGCGCCAGCAAAAACTATGTCAAACAGCAGACGACGCCCCTGATCAACAAAACCAACGAACTCGACGATCTGGCCGCGAAGAATTCGAAGGATATCAAGGACGTCGACGCCCGAGCACAATCTGGCATTCAGGCCGTGAACGCAAAGACTGCCGAAGTTGAGCAGAAGGCGCAGACTGCCGGACAGACCGCAACCTCCGCCCAGCAGATGGCGGATGCCGCAAACAGCCGCGTGGGCTTGCTGACCAATACGGTCGCCAACCTCGATAACTACCACGCTGTTGCCGAGACCTCAGTGAAATTCGGGTTCAACAAAGACAACCTGACGTCGAAGGCCCAGGAAGCGCTCGATCAGCTCGCGGCCACTATTTCTTCGACCAAGGGCTACATCATCGCGCTGGAAGGCGGAACGGATTCGGTTGGTTCGGCTGACTACAACTACGATCTGAGCCAACGCCGCGCCAACTCCGTCATCCAATACCTGGCCACGAAGTACAACGTGCCCGCGCATAAGATCTACGTGATTGGGCTCGGCAAAGATAAGCCGGTGGAGTCGAATAAGACCTCCAATGGCCGCGCCGATAACCGCCGGGTCGATGTGCGCTTGATGACGAACACCGTGGGTGACAGCACTCAGCCGGCCGCAACGCCGACCACAGGCCAGAACAATCCGTCATCCATGTAACGAAAAGTTTACCCTCCTCACCCGGAGGACTTCGCCAACCAGGCCGCTCAAAGCCTCCCCCTGAGCGGCCTGCTTTTTTTTGCTGGGCCTTAGCTCTTGGCCTTTGCCTCTGGGCTGAGTAGGATTGCATTCATGCCTTCCACACTTCTTTCCCGGCGATCGTTCCTGGCGTTGTCAGCCGCGTTGCCGTGGGCCTTCCGCAGTGTTGCGTCGGGCTCGATCCCGGTAGGACTGGAGCTCTACTCCGTCCGCGACGCACTCAAGCAGGATCCCGAGGGCACCGTGCGCACCGTCGCCCAGATGGGATATCAGGCGGTTGAATTCTACGCACCGTACTTCGAGTGGACCGACACCCAGGCCAAGCAGATGCGCAAGTTGCTGGATGACTTAGGCGTCCGCTGCTACTCGACACACAACGACGCAGATTATTTCAGCCCGAAGAATATCAACCGCGCGCGCGACCTGAACCTGATTCTTGGCAGCAAGTATGTCGTACTGGCCTGGTCGGACCCGAAATCAGGTCCCGATGGCTGGAAGGCGCTTGCGGACAAACTGAACTCAGCCGCCGAAACCCTGGAGCCCTCCGGTCTCAAGCCTGGATACCACAACCATCAAGCTGAGTTCACTGGCGCGGTGGGGCAGCGTCCCATCGATATGCTGGCCAAGAACACGAAATCCACGGTGATGTTGCAGTTGGACGTGGGAACTTGCCTGGAAGCGGGCTCCGACCCCGTCGCATGGATCCGAGCCAACCCGGGACGCATCTGGTCCATCCATTGTAAAGACTGGTCGTCGGACCCCAGTAAGGGCTACAAAGTCTTGTTTGGAGAAGGGCTGGCTGACTGGAAGGGTATCTTCAAAGCCGCTGAGAGCGTGGGCGGCGTGGAGTATTACCTTATCGAACAAGAGGGAAGCCAGTTCTCCGAATTTGAGACCGCACGCAAGTGCTTGCAGGCATTCCGCGCGACCCACGGAGAGCGGTAAAATAACGTTATGCGCAGTTTGCTTTTGATCCTATTGCTGGCATGCAGTGTGGCCGTGTGGTCGCAGAACTCCAGTTCTTCCAATTCTGCTCCGTCGAATTCGCAGACGCCGGATTCCACGTCATCCAAACCCGCTACCAAGCGAACCCCGAATCTGGCTCCCCCGCGGTCCGATCGCGTCAATGCTGATGCCTTGGGTGACGAACCCGGAGCGAGTTCGAGCAAAGATACGCTGATCGACTTGAGTCCTCCAGAGGACGACGCCAAGGCTCATCCGCAGAGTTCTGAGATCTTGATGGACGCGGAGCGCGCCTCAGGCAACTCCGACGTGAGCGAGTTCCACCCTTGGAATCCGCACAAGGCGGCAAAAGATCTTGAGGTGGGAGACTTCTACTTCAAACGCAAGAACTATCGCGCCGCGGCGGACCGCTACCGCGAGGCGCTATTCTACAAAGACAATGACGCGATGGCGACTTTCCGCCTGGCTGTGTGCCTGGAGAAAATGGATCAGCCGGACGAAGCGCGCAAGGAATATGAAAGCTACTTGAAGATCCTGCCCCACGGCCCGCAGGCGGAAGAAGCCCACAAGGCGATCGACCGGTTGAAGGGAACAGCCGCCAGCGCAGAGCCCGCGCGGTGAAACGCCGGAGTCCACATATGCGGTTGCTGCCATTGGGCCGGCGCTAACTCGCAGGCTTAGAACCCTTCATTTATGTAATTTCCGCGCTTTTGACTTTCCCTTCTCGCTGCGCCCCTCTCCATTTCCCGCCCTACTCCTCTTGCCCTCGCCCAGAATCAGATTGGAAGGCCATCCAGGTCCCGAATGAGCCCGCCCCTTCGATCGCGCCGCCGCGTCGAGGATTCCCTCAAAGGCATCCAGGCATGCTTGGACGGTTTGGGTGCGCAGCGCGCCCTCGAAGCTGCCGCGGATGATGAGCATGGCCGTACCATGCATCAGCGACCACACCGCCAGCATGGGACGCGTGTTCTGCCGCGGAGTTCCTCCCAGACGCTTGGCCACGCGCTCGCGCATTAGGTTGAATGAGGGCCAAGGTTCATGCAGGGAAGGAGGCTTGCCCACCCCATCGAAAAGCACTTCGTACGCGTGACTGTGTTCGAGGGCGAATTGGAGGTGACGCTCGAACGCCTCGCGGAGGGTTCGGGTGCGGCTGAGGGCGGCAAACAGTTCGCGCCGGGTCTCGATGCGCAGGGCGCGGAGAATGTCATCGCGGTCGCGGTAGCGCTCGTATACCGTGGGCGTAGTGGTGCCCGCCGCCTTGGCCACAGCGCGCATGGTGAGCGCCTTTTCGCCGCCGCGCGCCCACAGCCGCGAGGCCGCGCCGAGGATACGCTGTTCCAGATCAGGATCGGGATGCCGGGGCACTTCGCGCCTCCAGGAAATTCCAAGGAATTATTTGAACTGCGTATAACTAACGTCGTATACTATACGCACATTAGGAAGAACTCATGACCTCGCAGGGTGGGTTCCGCCGGAACCGCGAAAGTGGCAGTCCTCCCCGATCCGGCTCCCCAGACCCGCCTGCGTTACTCTCCAGAACGAGTGAGGAGTTGTAGATGGCGCCCGGAGCTGGAAAACAGATCGACGTCGCCCGCCTGAAAGCTGACCTCGCCACCGCAGGTGTGGAGTTGTTAAGCGCGCACTGCGCCGCAGACCGTGTTCGTCTCCAATATTCTCCGCAGGACATTGTTGCTTTCGGGGAGCGGCATTCCCTGCAGCGAGCGATCGCTTCCGCCGAGGCTCTCTACCGCTTCTTCTCCCAAATCGAGGCTCACATCAACAACCAACCAGACACGAACCCGTAAGGCGATCCTCGCGCCATCGCGCTCTTATTTTGTCCAACTGCCAACTCAACGGCAATGCCCGCGAACCGGCCTACTTTTCCACCCGGATCAATTCGCCCGTGGAAGCGTTGACTGCAACCGTAAGCTTGGCCCCTTCGCGGCTGGAGCCATAAATGACGTGCCAGGTCAACTCATTCGTATTGTGGTTCCAGTCGCAAACATAGATGACCGGCGTGTCGGGGGCCTTCTCCAGAACCTTGTCGCCGCCATGTTTCTGTGCGGTGGCGAAAGCCTGGTCCGAATCAATCTTGAGGAAGGCAATGTCAAACACCTGAGTGGACGAGTTCGACGGAGTGTAACTATCCTCGATTCCGGGATTAACGCCGCGTGCCGGTGCGCCGTCGGCCGCGCTGCCGGACCATGTGTAAGACTTCGTCGAGCGCTGGGCCGCCGAAGCAAAGCTGCCACGCCAAACCGCCCATTTGCCATCATGCCCGTTCCCGTCGCTGGTCGCCGTGGACTCGAGCCGGTAAGGCTTCGCATCCAGTTTCCAGCCGCGGGCCGCAATATATACCTTCTGGAAAGCAGAACGCCCGCTGATGAGTTCGGGGCCTTTCGCTTCGGGCTTCGCCGTCTCCGCCGGTTTGCTGGATTCCGACGAGCACGCGCTGAGTAGCGCCAGCAGCGTGACCATTAGCGCGGCACACAAATACTTGTGCCAGGTTCCGCGCCACACGCATCGTCGATCCTGACTCCACTGATCTGGACTGGTTGAGAAAGCCGTTCCCGACATTTCCGCTGAGCGAGCGGTGGGTTCTGTGTGGGCATGGCTGGCCGTCTTCATGGCATCCTTCCTGTGATAACGTTGATGGGTTTTGTTGTCGCGCAACATTCTAACCGAAAGGGCCGAAAAGGTAAGTAACACTCGTGGACCCTCATCTCCAGAGATTGCAAGAGGAGATCGCCGCGGCGGTCGCAGGATTGTCAGCCGAGCAGTTGATCCGGCATCCGCCCGGAAAGTGGTGTGCCGCCGAAGTCTTGGAGCATCTGTACTTGACTTACACAGGAACGGTGAAGGGATTTGAGCGCGTAGCTGAAGCAGGTAAACCGTTGGCTACAACCCAAACCTGGACGCAGCGAGGCCGGACGCTGATCGTGGTGGCATTGGGATACCTGCCCTCAGGCAGAGAAGCCCCGCCAGTAGCGCGACCGCGCGGATTGCCGCCGGAGAAGGTGCTGGCCGAGATTGGGCCGAAAATCGCCGAAATGGATGGAAACATCGCGCGCTGCGAAGAAAAGTTTGGTTCGCGCCTCAAACTGCTGGACCATCCAATCCTCGGGCCGCTTACGGGAGCACAATGGAAAAAGTTTCATCTCGTGCACGGCCTGCATCATGTGAAGCAAATTAAGCGATTGCGAAAGATCGGGTAGCGCCGGCATCCTACCGCTGTCGCGGGGGCGTCTCGCCCCGGAACCTGAAACAAATCGAGCGCCGGAGCCTAACCCCGGCGCTCACGCTCTAGCAGTTTACAGTTCTTAGGGCTCGCGTACTGAGGCTGGTACGCCGGCTTTGCGTGCGTCTTCTTGCACATCGTCGAGCTTCTGCTTGGCATCGTCCAGAGCCTTCTGCTTATCGGCGATTTGCTGCTTGTACTGAGCGTCCTGTTTATCCCAGTCGCCCGAATTGCGCATTCGGTTGCCCGCATCGGCGTACATGGCGGCCGCACGAAGCTGGTATTCGCGCTGCACCACGTCGAGTTCGCGCGCCAGCAAGTCAATCTGGTCTTTCTGCGCCGCAATCTTGTCGGCCCATTGCTTCGCCGCAGCTTGCTTGGTCGCTTCGTCCTCTGGAGCCTTGGCAGTGCTCGATGGAGCCTTCACTTCGGTGCCGGGCTTGACTGCGCCCTCAGTTTTGTTTTCGAGCGCAGCTTTGGCTTCGCCCCCAGCCGGAGACGCACTTTCCGACTGTGCCGCCTTGGTCTCGGCGGAATTGTCGCTGGTGGGTGCCAGCGTCTGGCCTACGACCGAGAGCTTGTCTTCCTTAGGCAGATTGTCGTTATCGAAAACCTTCGGCTTGGCCTTGGCTCCGGGATCCTTGCGGATTTGCCGGGCATAGTCGCCCAGCGACGAGCCGGAAGACGAGTTTTGCGCGGTCGACGGAGCCTGATTCTGGGCGCCGGCCGGAACACCGGCCAGGCCGAGAAACAGCACGAGTCCAACTCCACTGCATGCGATACGTTTCATGAACTCCCCTTTTTTCTACTCTAATTCTGTCTCGCTGAGCAGCCGGCCAACTCGCGCGAGCCCAGCCTTTCTGTTAATCTCCCTCAAATCCCTAAGCCACCCACAGCCGCTCCCTGCGCAGCGCGCTTTTTTGTTAAAAAACCTCCAATGCTGCGGTCCAGTTGCGCCGCTTCGTGCGCAATGTCGGTCGCGAGTTGCTTCGCCAGTTCCGGATCCCGGCTGTTGGCAAGTTGCTGTGCGTAGCCGGAAATCGTAGTCAGCGAGGTGCGCAACTGCAGCGCCATCTCGGCAGAAATCTCACCCTGCAATTCCTGCTGCCGGCGGATCTCTTCCATTTCGGTGCGGTCGTTTATGAGGCAGGCCACGCCGAGCAGGCCGCCATCCACCGCCGGCACCGCGGAAACCGTGACGGCGATGAAGCGCTTCTCCCCAACCGGGGTCTCGTATTCGGCTTCAACTTCCCGCCGCTTGCTGCCTTCGCGCAGCACGGCGCTGATCTCATCCGCCAGGACGCCGGACGCTGCCAATCTGGCAGCACGGACGACAGCGCCGCGGAAAATATCTTCTGCCCCCATTCCGGTAGCGGAAGCGAAACCCAGAATCGCCTTCGCCGCGGGGTTGGAAGTCTTCACCAGTCCGTTCGTTCCGAAGACCAGCACGCCACAAGAAAGATTGGCGAGCACAGCCTGGCTGAAATTTTCGCTGGTGCGGGCGCGATGTTGCTCGGCTTGCGATTGCACCTGCAGTTCATGCTTCTGCTGCTTGAGCTGCTGGATCACGGTGTTGTACAGGTGCAGCGGCAGAGTCTGAAGCGAGGGCGACGCGTTCGCTGAAAGATCACTCTCTTCGGCAATGTTTTTCCGCAGCAGGCGCATGAAGACAAATCCCAACAAAAAAGCACACGTGGCGCAGAACAACACCACCATCGCTCGCAGCAGCACCGGGTTGGCCAGTATCTTCACCACAGCCCCCCGTACCAGTGCAGGAATCGGTCGCCGAAGAAAAACGCGATCAGAGCCATGCTTCCGAGAAAGACGCCAAACGGCATCTGGTAATGGCGGTAGATCACTTGCGCCGACTGCCATCCGCGCCGCCGGGCCGCTTGCGCCGTCGCCAGGCTTTTCATGAAGCGGTGCGTGCGCTTCACCCAGACCACGAAGACTGTAGTCAACCCAAACAACGATCCCGCCAGCGACGCTGCAAAAATTGTAAAGATCGTCAGCTTCATTCCCAGGAACGCGCCCACCATCGCCATCAGCTTGACATCGCCAAAGCCCATGCCTTCCGTCCCGCGCCAGCGCAGGTAAATTGCCCCCGCGCCGTAGATGAACGACGCTCCCAAAGCCGCCCCTAGCAGGGAATCGAACAGAGACAGAAGCCGCGCCGAAACCTCGCCGCTGAAGGGCAGACTCCCCAATCCAGACAGGAATTGAGAGGCCAGATCATTCACCGGCACCAGCAGGCTGAAGATCAGACCCAGCGCGAGTCCGGGGAAGGTCATCTTGTCCGGCAGCAGCTTGGTTTCGGCGTCCGTGAAAATGAGTCCCAATAGCAGAAATGCGAAGGTGCAATATTTGACCGTGGAAATCGTCAACCCGAAATACCAGTAGCACGCCAGAAACAGCAAGCCGGTGAGCACCTCGATCATCAAGTAGCGAGCCGAAATCTTTTCCTTGCAGTGGCGGCAACGCCCGCCCAGGATCAGCCAGCTCAAGACCGGAAGATTGTCATAGAAAGCGATCGGCTGCTTGCACGCTGGGCACGCCGAACGCGGCGTCACTACCGACAATCCCCGCGGAAGCCGATAGATACACACATTCAGAAAGCTGCCGAACGCCAGCCCGAAGAGAAAAATCGCCGATGCGAACACAGGATCCACGAGGTCTCTTTTAGATCGCAGGTAGCAACCCGCGCCTTCGGCGCAAGCCTTTCCTGAAGAACGCTGAAATTCCCTGTTCTTGGTTGGATTATAAGTCGATCATGGGGTGAGGACTAAGGTACTGAAGTCACTGGCCCAACGGCCAAGGGGCAGTAAGACATTGACCACTGGGCGGTTATGCCGAGAGGCGGAAAAGTGGGATTAGGTTCCTTCTGGGAGCGAAGCTCTCGCTCGAACGGCTCCATGATTTTCCAGCGGCGCTGGACCCCGGAACGCGCCCGCCGCGCCCCGGAGTCGTCATCGCTCGCTTCTACGAACCCCGGATGGCTTACTTCGCCTGTAAGCCCTCGATATATCGGACCAGGTTGCTGATTCTCTGCTGTACCTGCCCTTCGTGACCTTGGCTGATGCTCGAGAAGAGCGGACCCCACACCGGCATATCCTGGCTGCCGTGCGACGGCGTAGTAGCCTGTCCCTTGATCACTGCAGCGACGTGCGCTGCTGGATACTTCCCGCCCTCCTTCTGCGCCAGAAGGGTCAGATCGGTCGGCGGAGTCTTCATCGCCGAGGCTGCCGGGCCGGTGCCCTTGCCATCTTTTCCATGGCAAACGGCGCAATAGCTGTTGAACATCTCTTTGCCCGAGTTCGGCGGGACGTTGGTCATGGGAACGTGCTTGACGGTGGGTGGAGTCTGAGCCGGAGTTTGCTGCGCCACGGCAAAAATCGAAATCGTCACCAGAATCACAACTAAACTGATGAATTTCATTACACGCATAATTTCCTCCTGGGCCGTTCGAGGCCCAAATTGCAACAACAGTGCAGTCTAGACGCGGGTCTGCGAGTGGACTGTGACGAGAATCACAAATAGCTGTGACGGCTGCGGGCGGGACGCCTCTCGATCCTCGGGATTCAGAACACTGACGCTTCAGGCGGGCCTCACGGGAAAATGAAGCGCAACAATTCGCCCTCGAGGGCGAGTGCAGCAGGCTCGTGAACCGGAAACCTTCCCCTCCACGAGCTCCAGGTTTCAGGGACAAGGCGCGTCTGCGCTGCGGGAACTTCCACCCAGCCTTGCGCCGTCTCTTCGCGGAGAAAGACGCAGAAGGCGGGAGCCGCAGAAGGATTGGCATGCAACGATTCCGACTTCCACTCAAACAGGCTCGCCGCCAGCTTCTCTGTCAGCGATTCGCACGGATCGAGACACAAGGTCCATCCCACGCCAGCGGACCTCAGATAGTCCTGCGGTGAGGCTCCGGGCAGAGCACTCACCACTTTCGCGCCATATTCGCGAGCGACGCGCACCGTGGCATCGCGCGAGCCGTGGTCAACCACCAAAATGTCGTCGCAAGCGTAGAGCGTCTCCAAGGCACGCCCCAGCCGCAGAGCATCGTTTTCCGTGTGCAGCAGCGCCGTGATCGAAAGCATGCGAAGATTCGGTTGCGAATTGCCTATGTGGTGCGGGCGCTCCCTCGCCCGCGCGGTCGTACGCTATGCTGCTTGCAACGCGGGCGCCCGCGACACACGATCTCTTTATTTGCGAGGCAAGTTTTCCCGGTCGTTATAGCAGAATCACTGTTGCGAATCCCCCAGCTTCGGCCGGTTCGCGTCCGGACTTGAAGCCTGCACCACTGTGATCGGCGCCTGCAAAGTGAAGTTCAGCACGGTCTCCGAAGGAAGTTTGATTTGCTGGCTTTTCGAAGCCGCTTGGGCGCCGCCTCCAACGCCCGCCCCGGCCGCCGTGCCGATCGCCGCCCCCTTGCCGCCGCCCGCGATGGCTCCAATGATTCCCCCAATAATGGCGCCTCCGCCAACCTTCTCAGCCGTGTTTTTGCCGCGCGACTTTCCTTCTTTCCGATATTGGTCAGTCTGCAGGCTGTAAGTCTTACCGCCGGACGAAAGACTATCCAGTTGCAGCACCACGACCGACTGCCCTGCAAACTTGCCCGCGCTCTTCACGTCGACGAGGTGGCCGGTCAGCTCCGTGCCTGCGGGCACAGCTTGCTCTCCATCCGAGGTGAGAGGAGCGTTCAGCGTCGCATGGAACGTATCCCCAGTCTGATTCTTCTCGCTGTCAATCGGATCGATGAGACGAACCGCCAGTTGCGTCCCCTGATCGATGATCAGCCTCTTCGGCGCCGGTGGCGGAGGAGGAACTAGGGCTGCCGCTGCATTGTCCTGCGGAGCCGGGGACATCTGCGGCGCCGTATCTGACGCAGGCCGGTTATCGCCAGCCATCTGACTCGCATTGGGGTCATTCTCGGAGTTCCCCGCCTCGCCGGAATCTTCAGAAGCTCGACGCTTCCCGCCTTTCCTGCCCACGCCAGCGGTCGCTTTGTCGGCACGCGGCGGGCTGGCGGTTCGCATCGCAGCCGGTGCCGAAGCCGCAGCGGCAAGCGGCGTATTCCCTACCTGCAAATTGTTGATAACCTCCCTCACGCCGGCCACAGACGCCGCCTGACGGCTCGCCGTCTCCCGCTGCGCATCATTGTCGACCGTGCCCCCAAGCGTTACCACGCCATGGTCGGCTTGCACCGTGAGTTGCTTGGTCGCGAGCCCGGAATCCTGGCTGAACTTGCCTTGAATCTCACTGGAAATTTTTCCATCGTCGGGCTTCTTGCCGCACGCGACGCCCAACCCTAGGACGATTGCCAAAAAAAACGCAAAAACCAACTGGGACCTTCTCTTCATACTCGACTCCTGAAACTCGCCCAAGTGTGGGCCGCCCTACATCCATACAGTTTAGATGCGTAGAGGCATTCTTGCAGATGTAAGTGCGGGGAACCGCGCTGAAACGGGAAAGTTGCCGGAAGGACGGCGAAGACGAGGTCGCGCCGGCGTCCCGCCGGCTATCGCGTGAGCCTGCCCGAAGCCTGCCGAAGGGGTATCTCGCCCGTGGATTCGCCTACCTAGTGGATGAACTTGTAGTCGACGATCGACGCCGCCAGGCCGCCGCTCGCTTCCTCGGGCTTCAGGGCATCCTTGGCACGCATCACGCGCCCCTGGCATATGACGTTGCTGTTCTTCTGTCCGGAAATCTCTTCCGGCATCTCAAACACCATCTCGATCAGCGCGTTAATCGGAAGCTGCTGCGGTCCGCTGAACAGCACTCCGCTCTGGCTGATGTTTTCGATAATTCCCTCGTACCACGTGCTGGTCTTGTTGACGCGGTAGCGCAGCGGAATGTCGAGCTTCAACCGGCGCGCCCGCGGAACCCAAGAAGGCCGCTTCTCCCGGGCGTGGCCGCGCCGAATGTTCGTCTCCGGCTTGGCATGCTCCACCCTTTCGGTGCGGCGCATGGTTGTCCAGTCGTACTTATATTCCGCCGCGCACAGCAGGCAGACCTGGTAGTAGTCGCCGTCGCCACCACGGCGCGGCCAGGAAAACTCGTGAGAGCAGCGCCCAAGCATAAGCACATCCATAAATTTTTGTGGCATGGTGTTTACTTCCGGGTCGACGAACCCTCGGACGCAGGCTCATCATCTCGCGAAGATTTCACTTTGGATAGGTTACTTTCGTGCACGCCGGGCAGTTGCCGAAAACGTAAATAACGTCAATGCAATCACTTAGGCTGTGGAAGGTCTAGCGAGCGAAGAGTACCGGCGATCTCTAGAAAGGGGAACAGAAGCTACGTGACCTTCGCCCAGTTATGTTAGCTGGTGTGGGGGAAGGCTCGCGCAGCTTGTTCCTCTCGCACCCGGCCTCTGCGAGTGATTGACGCTCTCACGTGACCCGCGTCACTGCCTCGAAATCCAATCCAAGCTACTGTTGCCGTTCATCGGAAGTGCGCAAGCTCCGTTTCAAACTGCAATCCGCAAGAAAACAAGTCAGGCGGCAAGCTGAAGCGATAACAGAAGCGTCCGGCAAAGATATTCGCTGCTTGCCAGAGGAGGTAAGTATGGCAGATGAGAGTGCATCACTGGAAATCATAGAGGATTTCCTGGCGCAGAAGCGTATTGCGATCGCGGGCATCTCGCGGGACTCGGCGAGTGACAGCGTGAAACTGTTTCAAGAACTCTGTAGCCGCGGGTACGACGTTGTGCCGGTGAATCCGAACACGGCGGAGGTGCAGGGGCGGCCATGCTTCGCTCGAGTGCAGGACATCCAGCCTCCCGTCGAAGCAGTGTTAGTGATGACTTCCCCGGAAGTCACTGAAACAGTTGTGAACGACTGCGCCGAAGCGGGCATACGGCGGGTTTGGATGTACCGGGCGACGGGCAAGGGTTCCGTCAGCGCGAAAGCGGTCGCACTCTGCAAGGAGCGAGGGATTGAGGTGGTTCCGGGTCAGTGTCCGTTCATGTTTCTGCCGGACTCGGCGGGTGTCCATCGCCTTCACGGCTTTGTCCGCAAGATCATCGGCCGGTATCCTCAACGGGCCCGTGCTTCAGGCAGACATGCGGCTTAGGATCTGCCGTGTTCATGCCATTCATCACAAGGCTCCAGTCCGTGTTTCATGAGCTTGCTCTGCCTGCGGTGCAGGACTAAACCAGGCGTTAGTAGCAGCTTTTCGTTCCGAAGCAGGCCAAACCATTTAACCAATGCCGTAGGCGCCAATAGCTGAGATCGCCCGCACGCCATGATTTCGGCGCTCTTTCGCATCCATGTATGATCCGGCCATGGGCAACAGCGCTTTCCCTGAGGTGACGGCTTTCATCCTGGCCGGCGGCAAAAGCACGCGCATGGGTGCGGACAAGGCTTTCGTCACTTTGGATGGCCGCACGCTGCTGGCGAGAGCGTTGGAACTGGCCCGCTCCGTTACTCCCGAGGTACGCATCGTCGGCGATCCCGCGAAGTTTGCGCCTTTCGCCCCGGTTGTCGAAGATGTATTCCGCGGCTGCGGCCCGCTGGGCGGAATTCACGCCGCGCTGCGAGCATCGCAGACGGACCTAAACCTGATCCTCGCCGTGGATGTGCCATTTGTGTCACCAGCGCTGTTACAGTACTTGATCAAGCGTGCCAGAAATTCCGCAGCCGCGGTGACGGTCGCGCGAGCCAATGGAGGCTGGCAGCCCTTATGCGCCGTCTATCGCCCGCAGTTCGCCGACGCCGCAGAGCAGTCCCTCCGCCAAGGCCGCTGCAAAATTGATAAGCTCTTCGAAGCTACCAGCACGCAGACGATCACTGAAGAGGAGTTGGAAGCCGCCGGCTTTTCCCCAAAAACTTTCCGCAACCTGAACACGCCAGAAGACCTGGCCGAGGAGAGCGAAATAACCAATTCTCATTGACCGAAAACCAGCTCTTCCGAGGTCAACGAGCGCGATGGCCTGTTCTCAGCAGTGAAGAATCCTGCCGCCCCCTCTGATAACATCGTGCGGGAGAACTGTCTCGGGAGGTCTGATTGGCTAAGAATAGGATCCCTGAACGAAAATCCGCCTTCTCCGTGGAAGGAACCTTGGACCTTCGGGTGTTGGGCATCGTGCTTGCCGGCGGCAAAGGAACCCGGCTTTTTCCGCTCACGCGGGAACGCGCCAAGCCGGCGGTTCCCTTCGGAGGCAAATACCGGATCATCGATTTCGTCCTGAGCAATTTCGTCAATTCCGGAATCCACTCGATCTACGTTCTCACCCAGTTCCGCAGCCAGTCGCTGCTGCAGCATCTGAGCGAGGGATGGCAGTTCGGCGGACTGCTGAAGAGCCACTTCATCATCAACGTGCCGGCGCAGATGCGTTCGGAGAATGAAAGCTGGTACCAGGGAACCGCCGACGCCATCTTTCAGAACATCAACCTGATCGAGCAGTCTGATATGCACGTGGTGGCCATCTTCGGCGGGGACCATATCTATCGCATGAACATCGCCAGCATGATCGACTTCCACATAACTCGGCACGCGGACGTGACGGTTGCGGCGATTCCCGTTCCGCGGGAGTACGCTTCCGAATTCGGAGTCATTGAAGCGAACGAGGAAGGACGCATCATGGCCTTTCACGAAAAGAAGGCCGATGCACCGACCATGCCCGGGGATTCCAGCCGGGTCTACGCCTCGATGGGCAACTACATCTTTTCGACGCCCACGCTTTTGGATCTGCTCAAGGCGGACGCGAAGGTCCCCGGCAGCCGTCACGATTTCGGAATGGACATCCTGCCCAAGCTCGCTGGCAACGCCCCAATCTATGCGTACAACTTTGAGGCGAACCGTATCCCCGGCGAGGCGGACGACTCTGTTCCCTACTGGCGCGACGTCGGGACCATCGACGCCTACTACGAAGCCAATATGGACTTGAACCACGTCAAGCCCGAACTCAACCTCTACAACCGCGAGTGGCCGGTGCGCAGCACGAGCTATCCCGATCCGCCGGCGAAGTTCGTTTTCGACGAGGTGGGTCGTCGCGGCGAGGCGCTCGATAGTATCGTCTCTGGCGGATGCATTCTTTCCGGCGGCGTGGTGCGCAAGTCGGTTCTCGGACGCGGTGTCCGCGTCCACACCGGTGCATTGGTTGAAGGCTGCGTTATCATGGACAACTGCGACATCGGGCGCCGCGCCAAAGTGCGCCGCGCGATTCTGGATAAGAACGTCCGCATTCCGGAAGATACGTCGGTTGGCTACGATCTCGATGGCGACCGCGCCCGCGGATGGCACGTGACCGATTCCGGCATAGTCGTCATAGGCCGAGAACACAGCACGGTACCAGTGGCGGCGTTGTTCGCCTGAAGCTTGTCCGAGGCCCGGATTACTGGCGATTCATTTACTGTCACAGCGGCTTGCGGTTTTCCCTTTTCAGCTTACGGGCGGGTAAGTGGCGTAACATCCCCATTACGTATTGACCCGTTTCGTCGTTGTACAGATCCTTCGCGGCAAAGAACGTCCACTCAGGATGCCAGGGGTTTAAGCTAGAAGCTAAGAAGCTGATCATGCCCGACGACGCCCCCAAACCCGCGCCCTACATCCAGTTCAAAGAAGTCTCCAAAGCTTTCGGCGACAATGTCGTGCTCGATCGCGTGAGCTTCGACGTGCTCCCCGCGGAAACGGTCTGCATTCTGGGCCGCAGCGGCGTGGGCAAATCGGTGGCGTTGCATCACATCATGGGATTTCTCAAGCCCGACTCCGGTCGCGTCATCGTAGCCGGTCAGGACATCACCGACTTCACCGAACAGCAACTGGAGCTGATCCACAAGAAAGTTACCATGGTCTTTCAGAACGGAGCGCTGTTCGACTCGCTGACCGTCGGGGAGAACGTAGCCTTTCCTCTGCGTGAAACGCGGGAACTGGATGAAGAGCAGACCTACCAGATTGTCGACGGCCTGCTGCAGATGGTGGGTGTGCAGGAGATGCGCGACTTGCTTCCGTCCGATCTTTCCACCGGCATGAAGCGCTCAGTCGCTATTGCCCGCGCGCTGGCCGCGCGTCCGGAATGCGTCCTCTACGATGAGCCCACCACCATGGTCGATCCCCTGATGGCGCAATTGCTCGGCGATCTTATCAAGCGGCTGAAGATTCAACTGAACCTGACCAGCATCGTCGTGACTCACGACATGCGTCTCGCCAAGAAACTAGCCGAGCGGGTCGTGTTTCTGCATGAAGCCAAAGCGATCTTCTTCGGCCCCTACGCAGAGATGGAAAAATCCCCCGAGCCCATCATTCAGGAATTTCTGGAACTGGATGAACTGAAGCTGGAAGCCTAAAGGCAGTTGCCAGTTGTCAGCAAGCGTCGATGTATCCGGCAAATGCCAACTGCCTTCAGAACCCTTGCTGCACCAAATCTTCCATAGTCAGGGAACTCTCGTCGGCGTCGCCCTTCATCATCTTCTCGACATATTTCGCGATCAGGTCGGCTTCCAGGTTCACCGGATCGCCGGGTTTCAGGGAATGCAGATTCGTCATCTCCACCGTGTGCGGAATGATGGCGATCGTGCAGCGATTCTTCTCCAGACTCGCAACCGTCAGGCTGATGCCCTCGATTGAAATCGATCCTTTGTAGACGGTGTATTTCTCGACATCTCCCGGCAGTTCAATGTGCAGCCACCAGTTTTCCGAATCGGCGATGCGCTCGAAAGCGATCAGCTTGCCGACTCCATCCACATGTCCCTGCACAATGTGCCCGCCAAAGCGACCGTCGGCCTTCATGGGCAGTTCAAGATTTACCAACGCGCCTTCGTGAATGCGCGAGAATGACGTGCGCACCCAGGTTTCCGGTGCGAGATCGGCGCAGAATGATCCCGGCTTGATATCGAGGGCCGTGAGGCAGACTCCGCTCACGGCCACGCTGTTGCCGGTCTGCAGTTCTTTCGGAGCATGATCGGCGGTCACGGTGATGCGCCGATTTTCTCCCCGCTGCTCAATGCGAGTAACGCGTCCTATTTCTTCCACAATGCCGGTAAACATGAAGCCCTCCAGGATGAACCTAACATCATAAACCCGGAACAGTAACTCACCGCAGAGTCACGGAGACACGGAGAAATCATTTTCTTGATTTGTTTTTCTCCGTGACTCTGTGTCTCCGCGGTGAAAGTTATTCCCCGTAGGGATCGCGCAGATAGCCTTCCACGGCAAAGTCTTCGCCGAAGCGATGTAGTTGTATGTGTTTGACCTGCGCAGCCTGGCTCATGTGCAGGAATCCCGCTCCGGCCGCAAAGGGAATCGAACCTGAGCCCGCAAGGATCTTTGGCGCGTAATATAAGAAGACTTTGTCCACAACGTCGGAGGCCAGCGCGGTCCAGTTCACCGTCGCTCCACCTTCGATCATCACCGACGTAATTTCCAGTTGACCCAGATGCCGCAGGATGGCAGGCAGGTCAGGCCGTCCGTCCGGCTCCACCGCAGGAATAGTCTCGATGCGAATTCCAAGCTCTTCGAGCTGCGCCTTCTTTTGTTCTTCCGCCGAAGCGCAGAAGACGAGTACGTCGCTTCTTCGTTCCGCCACGACGCTTTGCACCAGCCGGGACTCGAGCGGCAGGCGCAGGCGCGAATCGAGGATTACGCGCAGCAACGGACGGCGACGCGGACGGCCGCTGCGGTCGGTCAGCAGTGGATTGTCCGAAAGAATCGTTCCCGCACCGACCAGCAGCGCGTCATTCTGATGCCGCAGTTCCTGCACGTGCGCACGCGCCACTTCGCTGGTCACCCATCCTCCCGCGGGAATGCCGTCGTATCGATCCAGCACTTCGGCCGGCGGCGGAGCGATCTTGCCGTCCAGCGTCATGGCGGCTTTCAGCGTTACCAGAGGCGTGCCGTGACGGATGTAGCGCGCGAATCCCTCATTCAGGCGGCGAGCCTGCTCTTCCAGCCGGCCGACTTCGACGTGCACGCCTGCGGCGCGCAGCTTTTCGAATCCTTGCCCGCTCACCTTTGGATTGGGATCGGGCATCGAAGCCACCACGCGATGAATTCCAGCGGCAATCAGCGCGTCTGTACAAGGAGGCGTTCGGCCTTGATGGGCGTGCGGTTCGAGGTTGATGTAAAGAGTTGCGCCGCGAGCTTTGCTGCCCGCCGCTTCGAGGGCGAGAACTTCGGCGTGCTTCACGCCGCTGTAGGTGTAGGTTCCGGTTCCCACTACGTTCCCGTCAGGGATAGCAATTACCGCGCCCACGTAAGGATTGGGCGAGGCCAGTCCCAAGCCTTGGCGCGCGAGTTCCAGAGCGCGGTGGAGAAGCTGTTCGTCTGCGGAATGGGCTTGCATTCAAGGAAGAAATCGACGCGCAGTTCCAGTTTTACTTTCTGTTCAAGCAACAAAATCCTAAACCGCAAAAGACGCGGCGCAAGTCGCGAAGGACGCCGAGACAGTCAATGCTTCGGTTGTCTAGCTGTGGCGCGGAGGAAAGCTCTGGTACGAATCGTCTTCGATCTCGGCGACTGCCGCGCCGCTGCGTCCCTTCGGGCCATGACGCAAAGGAGCCATCGCATAGGCATACGGATCACCAGGAGGCGCGGGCTTCTTGCCTAGCAGTCGCTTCAAGAAGTCGAGCACCACTTTGAATGGCGAAGGTTTCTCACCAGCAGCTGACATATACCGCTCCTATTCAAAAAGGGAATCCACGAATTCTTTCGGGTCAAAGGGCAGCAAATCGCCTGCTTTTTCGCCGACTCCAACATATCGCACCGGCAATCCGAGTTCGCGCGAGATCGCAACCACAACGCCGCCTTTCGCCGTGCCGTCGAGTTTCGTCAGGACAATGCCCGTGACTCCGGCTGACTCGGTGAACATGCGCGCCTGCTGCAAGCCATTTTGCCCTGTAGTGGCGTCCATCACAAGAAGAGTTTCGTGAGGCGCTCCGGGAATGATGCGCTGCGCGGTGCGCCGCATTTTCTCAAGTTCCGACATCAGGCTGGTCTTGGTGTGAAGTCGGCCTGCGGTATCGACTACGACGTAGTCGGCCTTGCGCGCCACCGCAGCCTGCAAGGCGTCGAACAACACTGCCGAGGGATCGCCTCCGGGCTTGGTCTTAATCACTTCGGTGCCGGTGCGTGATCCCCAGATTTCGAGCTGCTCAATGGCAGCCGCGCGGAAAGTGTCAGCGGCGCAGAGCAGAACGTTCTTCCCCTGCGAGCGGAATACCTGAGAAAGCTTGCCGATGGTGGTGGTCTTGCCAGTACCGTTTACGCCGACCACCAGAATCACTTCCGGCGAGCCATCGACTTTGCTGACAGGACGCGTGTTCGCCGCATTCAGAATCGCGAGGAGTTCTTCTTTGAGCAGGCGCTTGAGTTCCTGAACGTCTTTAATCTGCTTGCGGTCGGCCTTTTCGCGGAGTTTGCCGAGGACCTCTTGCGTGGTGGTGTTGCCCAGATCGGCGGCGATGAGCGTGGCCTCGAGATCGTCGAGTGTGTTCGCGTCGATCTCCTTGCCAAAGGAGACGACTTCCTCGATGCGCTCCGCGAGGTTTTCCCGAGTGCGCGTGACCGCCTGCTTCATGCGGTCCAGGAAGCCGGTTTTCTTTTCTTCCTCGAGGCTGCCGAAGAGAGTCTGGATCATAAGAGGGACAAAGACTGATTATACGGGCAGCGAACCGAGCAGGAGTCCATGCCGCAACGATTCCGAACAGAGCCACGAGGTAGTCGGGCCAGTCGAAGGCTTGGACCGCAGAGTGCGCGAAGAACCAACGCAAAGGGTGCGAAGACAATCAGGGAGGCGTGCGGCGGCTGATAAGGGATACATGAAATTGCGAAGATCCTCCTCACGCCGCAGGCTGTGGATATCTGCTGCAAATAAACTTCTGACGATGCGGCTTCCTCGGTGACTCTCAGAGCGATCTGCCGATCTAAATTCTCGTTGTATACTCCGACAGAACCAGGCGGCTGGTTAGCTATTTGTTCTCAGAAGCGGGCCTTGGCGAGATGGTCGCACAGGGATTGATAGGACGTGAAGTGTAATGGCAGGCGTATACGGCGAGATCGACTCCAGGATTGACTATCAGCGTGTCCTTCGCGAGGCGATGGACATTGTGCGGGGCATCCTGGCGCGCACTCCTGAAAACGGCACGATGCAGCACATCGACAAGGAACTCGATGCGATGAGGCGGTGGACGGAAAACGGGCGGGAGCCGAGCCACACGGAACGCAGCAGGATCGACGTTGGTCTCGTTGCGGTACGGGAGCTCTCGGAGGCAGCGGGCGAGGTGGGCGACCTTGCCGAAAAGCTGTCCGCTCTGAATAACTACTTCGAAGACTGGCCGACGGATGACGCGGCGGCCAAGGCCAGCGATGAGGACTTCTTCGATGACGAATGATCCCACCCGCGGGCACGACCAACCGCCGCAAACTTGGCCGATCACATCTACGGCAGCTCCACGTCCAATACGTGATTCCTTCTTCAAAGAAGCAGGGGATGCATGCCGTGCGAAGATACAATTCGGATAGCAGACCGCCCGGAGCACATGGCAACGTCAACGCTGCGCAGAATCTTCAAGGCATTTCAATACCGAGATTTTCGTCTGATGTGGTTCGGCGCCTGTACGTCGAGTATTGGCACCTGGATGCAGATCGTGGCGCAGGGATGGCTGATCTATCGCCTGAGCCACTCGGCATTTTTGCTGGCACTGGACCAATTTCTCGGCGGCATTCCCATCTTCCTGTTCTCGCTGATTGGCGGCGTGGTGGCCGACCGCACGGAGCGACGGAAAATCTTGCTGGTCTCGCAATACGTGCAGATGGCGAGTGCCGGGGTGCTCACGCTGCTGGTGGCGGCCGGGTGGGTACACGTGTGGCACATCTTGTGTCTATCGTTCGTCTCCGGGTTGGCGCAAGCGTTTGGCGGGCCGGCGTACCAGGCGCTGATTCCAACGCTGGTTGATCGCGAGGACATGCCGAATGCCATCGCGCTGAATTCGATCCAGTTCAACATGGCGGTGACGATTGGTCCCGCGCTCGCGGGTCAGGCCCTGGCAAAGTTTGGGGAAAAGTGGTGCTTCGGGCTGAATGCGGTTTCGTTTCTGGCACCGGTCATTTCGCTCTCGATGATCGCGGCGCGATACGTGCCGGCAACCACAACCGAATCGATGTTCGGCAGCTTGAAGCAGGGCATCAAGTTCGTTCGCAAGCAGGGCTCCATGGAGGCGCTGACGCTGCTGGCGTTCTGTATGACTGCTTTGAGTATGCCGATGCGAACCTATATCCCGGTGTTCGTCAAAGACATTTTTCATCGTGGTCCGGAAACCTATGGCAACCTGCTTTCGTTGATGGGGCTCGGTTCGATCTGCGGCTCGCTGGCGGTGGCTGGGATCGGCAACATGCGCAACAAGGGACGGTTCGCCCTGACCATGCTCATCTGCCTGGGCGCCGGAATTTCAGGATTTTCGCTTTCGAAATCGTTGCCGCTGAGTTATACCATGCTGGTGTTCGTGGGTGCGTCCATGATGGCGGTGTTCGCCACGGTGACATCGCTGGTGCAGTTGATTACGACCAACGAAATGCGCGGACGCGTGATGAGCGTCTATAACTGTGCCTTCCGTGGAGGCATGCCCATGGGGAATCTGGTTTCGGGATGGCTGGTTCCGGTGTTTACGGCGCCCATCGTACTGGGCGTGAACGGGCTGCTGCTGGTTCTGGTCGCGGTGTATTTTTTGCTGGTACAACGGCGAGTGGCGGCGCTCTGATCGGTTGAGTAGAGGCCGGAGCGGAAGGCTCGAACTCATCAAAAATGTCCGCCGAGGGAGGGTGTGGCGAAGGTAGCGCAAGCAGGGAAAGTCGCGTATCGGGTCGGAGTAGGCTTATATGGGACTGCCGTCGGTGAGTTCGTGGACTGTCACTTTACCGATGACGTTCACTATTGCGGCAAGTGGAAAGAATCGATTGCGCGTCCCTGTCGGGGTAAGTGAGGCTCTCTCTCGCCTTGCAAAACGTTCGATGAGAATGCTGTGAGTGGGATCGCGATTTTTCGACAACAATCTGGAGGACAGAGGTCGCGTGTCCACCCAAATGCCCTGGCATCAGGTTAGAATTCAACGATGGACAAGAAGGAAATCAATTCTCCGAAATTGACTGCCAATTTTCTGTTCTGGGTTGGTGGCGTTGGCGGTGTCTTGCTAGTGGCCTTTTTGGGACACTATGTCTGGAAAATCTTTTGAGACTGGCAGGTAGTCGTGAAGGAACGCCGTCTCCTCGACCAGCGCGAGGCTGCCGACCCTAGCCGCAGTTTGACAACGATTGCGCAGAAGCCTAGCATTGTAACTAGATAAGCCACCTCTTCTTATTCGTTCAGGTTCTCTGAACTAAGTCAGCCCACTCGCCACTGTTCTGATCCGTGGAGCTGATTTATACGTATACAACTCGAATCGCACTCTTAAGGATGACAACCATGCATCTAATGCAAAATGCAGAAACTATCAATAGACTGGTAGCGCAAGGCGAATTTCTTCTGAAATCTTTCCATGCCGAGTACGAGAAAGACCCCGCAGGGTACGAGACCGCGTTCCTGCGTGGCGATCTCGCGGGCTGGCGCGATACGTTGCACACGCTGTACCACGATTGCGCCGAAGAGATCGTTGACCGCGTTCTCGCCAAGACCTGCTTGGCCATTCCCGATAGCTCGGTTCACTCGTCCGCGCCGCGAGGATTCAGAGAGGCAGGAATGCGAAATTGATTTGTTGACGTAAGGGCGATTACACTCACAACCGGATTGTTGATGTAAACGCGATGTCACGACAACTAAACTGAAAAGCCGCCCAAGCGGCGGCCTCGGGTTAGAGAATTGCTGGCATGGGGCACCTACACAAGCATGAAGACTCGTCTAAGGAGGGGGTACGTTGGAAGTGCTCTCAATGCGGGTGGGAATCGGTGCAGATGTATTTTGGCGAGGTCTTCGAGCCTGAGCATTTGTGTCCAAATGAATGTTGCGAGTGCGGTCATCGTCGGTTAGAGCACATGGACGACATCTGCGCCGGAGCCAAAATCAGAAGTGAAGAAGCGAATACAAGCCCAACGCAAGAGTTGTGCAGCTGCAAGAGCTTTCAGCCGAAATAAATGATCCGCGATGCCGGCGCAAACAGGCGTTCACAGCACTGACCGGTTTATTAGTGCGATTCCAAGACGGTTACCCGTTCAATGAATTTCGTCGCCCCCACCGCCCGAGGATGTCCGTGGCGCGAAGCGATTAGGCAGAGTCTTCGTCGATCAGTTAGGTTGAAGTTCGAACCCAGCGCGCGAGGCACCCGGCGCCGTTGAAAGCGCTATTCCAGTTGCAGCTCGCCCGAGAAGCTTAGCGCGGCAAGATCTCCTTAAGCGCCCACTCAATCCTATCCACTTCTTCGCGGATTACTCTGATCGATTGCTGGTTTTTCGATGGGTGGGCCAACGGGGTGATTCCTTCCAGAGCGCCTCGTATTTGATGATTCCGAGTCCAAATGAAGTTGAGCCTGGCGGTCCTCTCCTTGCGATTTCTGTAAACGCCGCCGACGAACTTAGTGGCGAGCCAGGCAAATACCAAACCAAACAGCACCTCAACCGGAATACGATCGGTCATGCCGTCAAACTCTGAAAACAAGAGTCGATAGACCGCTTCGCCCATCCCAAACGAAGCGAACAATACTGTCGCCCCAAACAAATATACTTTTAGGCGTTCCATTGGTTGAAAGCGTATGAAGTCGTCGCTTCCGTCACGTGTCCGCACAAAGTTGATCACCATGCTTCCCCCAATGATTTGGTCACTGTTGCCGAGATCGCAACCCGCGGTGCAGAGCCAGTTCGATGAAATGATAACTTGAAATTGCAATCAGCGGCGGATTCTCTTTGGCCGACTGGCCGCAAACTAGCCGCCACCTCAGTTGTCAAAACCAGACCTGGCATCGTGCGAAAAGGAGAGTTGCCGTTTTTGCTTGCTTTCCGCCAAAGGTACACGCCGGAATCAGACTCGGCAGCGCCGGATCTGCTTTGGAAACAACAAATTGCGCGGTTGATGCCGAGGGCCACGCACATGCAACAGTTAAAGGAAGTAAGCATCTTTCTTCCTCTTCTCAGGTTCCCTGAAAGAGCTGTTTGATCACAGGCGTCATCCCAAGGTCGTGTCCCGCGCGGTGCGTCTACGTGGTACGCACGGCAAGCCCTAACTACCCAGAGGAGATGGCAAAATGGACTCCCCCACTGTGTTGTGCGTCGACGACCGTCCGCAAGCCTTGGAACTTCGCAAAGCGACCCTAGAGGCTCATGGTTATTGCGTCAAACTCGCGTCCAGCGGCTACAGGGCGATGAAGATGTTGGAGGAGGCGTCCGTAGGCGCGGTTCTACTGGAGTACAAACAGGAAGGCATGGACGCGGAAGCCATCGCCTGCCATATCAAGCAACGGTTTCCCAACCTGCCGATCATCCTGCTTTCAGCGTACTGCGAGTTGCCAGAGCGAATTCTGTGGTTGGTGGATGAGTACGTGATGAAGAGCGAACTGCCCGGAGGGCTGGTGCGAATCATCGAACGAGCGACGCACCCGTACAGGCTCGCTCCACATTCCAGGGAACGGTACCAGCATAGCGGGGCAGCAGCATAACCGCCCCCGCGCCGAGCGCCGATTCGCGGTACCTCTTGTGGTGCTAACGCCGAGGTGCAGGAAGCCAGGCTTCATCGACGATGACGGCGGGAATGCCCGGCACGTTCACAGTTCAATGATGTTACGTGTCAGCAAATATGCCACGAACGCATCGGACATCGCGCCGGAACGACCGTTTATGAGATAGCTTCTAAACCCGAGTTCTTTCCAGAGTTGTGATTTCGGCGGGAGCCGACATGCCTACGGTGGTTGAGGCCGCTGGGATGGCGGGAGTCTCCGTTGGTGGGGGCGCGATGGGGCGCTTGATGGTAAAGCGCTGAATCTTGATTTCGCCGCGGGCGTACAGCGCCAGCAGAGCCTTTACCGCTTGGGGATCGAGGCGTTTGCCCGCCAGGTTTGTGATGATCTGCAGGGTTTGCTCGGGCGTGTGCGCCTGCTGGTAGGGACGATTGGTGGTCAGGGCGTCGAAGGTGTCAGCCACGGCGATTACGCGCGCCAGCAGCGGGATCTGATCGCCCTCGAGACCGTAGGGATATCCGCGGCCATCGAGCGCCTCGTGGTGCAACTCAATGCCGGGGAGCATTTCCGCCAACTGCGTGACCGGGCGCAAAATGTTGGCGCCTTTGGTGGTGTGCGTCTTCATGACCTCGAACTCTTCAGCGGTCAGGGCGCCGGGCTTTTTGAGGATGTGATCTTCAATGCCGATCTTGCCTACGTCGTGCAGCTGGGCAGAGATTCGCAGCGTCTCGATGAAGTCAGCAGACAGGTTCATCTCCTTGGCGATGAGCAGGGAATAACGGGTGACGCGGTCGGAGTGGCCGCGGGTATAAGGATCCTTTTCGTCGACCGCACCGGCCAGCATCTGGATGGAGCCCATGAACAACTCGCGATTCTCTTCGGCGGCGCGCTTCAGATCTGCGACGAAACGTTCGAGTTCATCGGACATGGTATTAAACGTGTGGGCGAGTTCGCCAATTTCAGTGCGGCTCAACAGGTTGACACGCTGGGAGAAGTCGCCGCGGGCCAGAGCGCGGCTAGACTGCGTGAGGACTTGCAGTGGATTGGTAATGCGGCGGGCAGCGAAGATGCTGACGCCGATGCTTAACAGCACCGCCAGAAGGGCCAGGAGGCGGCCCGTACGCTGCATTTCAAGGATCCCGCGATAGGCTTCGCGTCGCGGTTTTTGTACCACCACGGCCCAATCCAGGGACGTTACTGGACTGTAGGTGCCGAGCATATCCACGTGCTCGGAGCCCGTGGCGACCGTGAACTCCCGGGTCTCAAGTAATTGCGCTTTGTTACCGCTACCGACGAAGTCGCGGACAATGTCGAGGTTCTTCATGTCCTGGCCGGTGGCAAACTCAGGGGTGGCGGCCGCGACCAGGCGGCCCTGGGAATCGACAACGTAGGGCGTCAGCCCGCCGCCGCTGACTTCCTGCAGGCGGCGGATGAGGAATTGCAGGTCGACTACGGACCCAATCATTCCCAAGAAACGCTGTCCATAGTTCACCGGATAACTGACGAGGAACACGGTGCGCGAGGATTTTCCTTCCCCGACGACGAGGGCCTGGCCGTTGTAGGCGCGGCCGTCGCGCGCGGCGGCGTAGGCTCGCTCCAATTCGCGATTCAGAAAGGCGTCAGGAGCGATGCGTCCGGCCGAAATTCCTTTACCATCCGAGTTCAGCAGGGTCGCGTAGGCGATCTCATCGGACGAGGATACGAAGTTTTCCAGCAAGGCCCGCAGTTCAGGAGACTGAATATTCGTCTCGCCAATGTCGCCGCCGCTGGCTACCTGAATGGCGGAGGACAAGTTGGCCAACATCATATCCAGGGAGCGTTCGTGCTGGGAAAGATCGTCGGCTAGCGAACGCGTCACCGTGTTCTGCAGCAGCATCTCGTTGGTCTTCAGACGGTCCCGGTTGATGGCCTCGACCTGCGACGAGTAGAAATACATCGGGATGATGCTGATCACCAGGAGCACACCGAGGATTAGGTAGAGAATCGGAATGCGTGCCGGGTTCGGAGCGCTGGCGGACAAGTCTCTCCCTTCACTTATCGCAGTCGCCGAAGGCGAAGTGGCGGCAGCTTTCAAAGGTATCCTTAAAATTCTAACGGGGAATCTTGCAGGGCTGGACGAAAAGCTGATTGGTTGGCATTACCAAAGTACTCGATGAAGCCGGTACCGGGCGCGGGTTTGGCAAGAGAAGGCAGGCTGCGCACGTTGGACCTTGGACCTCCGAATCGGACCCCGGATGGTCACGCGTTCTGAATTTAGTAGTGCCGGCATCTTGCCGGCTGTCGCCAGGACATCCTTCGACTTCGCTCAGGACAAGCCTTGCCCTCGCAGGTGCGGGCGCCGCGCGATAACTCCCGATTGGTCGGCTACTCGGAAGTTGGCATCGTCTCAAGCCCAAACACCTTAAGTTAGCGCTTATGTTGCGGCACGCCCCCCGACAGCCGCCGGGACGGTGGCGCTGCGTGTTTGTATCGCGCCGACTAATTCAAGAGCTTCTTTAAATCATTCCACTTGATGAGGATGACGTGATTGTCTTCGAGTGCCTTCTTGAATTCGGGGCTGGTTACGACGTCATAGTCGCGCTGGCGCCAGGCGGCTCCGTAGTCGGGGTGATCCACCATGACGGCTTGCAGTTCGGCGTCGTCATGACCGAGGTGAACAATGATTTCGGTGACGCCCGGTTTCAGATTCCTGATCGCGCTTGAGTAGAAAGCCTTCCAATCGCCGGCAGCGACCTTTGGATCCGCCATCACCAGCGAATCCAGGACAAGGTCTTTGTCGGAAAGCATCGACAGAAGTTCCTTGGGCGCGTCTGGGGAGCGGACTGCCAAAAAGGGCAGCTTGTATTCACGAGCGACTTTCACGTAGACGGCGAAAAGCTTGGGCCGCGAGAAAAGAACGCCCATGTGGCTGTCGAGGTGGGTGGGATGAATTCCCATGGCCGACGCGCGTTCGATCTGGGCGCGAATCTCGCGTTCCGCCTCTTCGGGTTTCAGATCGCGCTGATCCGTGTCCGGCCACAGATATCCGGAGGGATCGAGAAGACTCGGGACTTTGTCTTTGGATTCGACTGGGCCCCAACGATAGGTTTTCCATTCGCTGGTGAGGGTGAGGTGCAAACCAAGGTCAGCGTCGGGATGGTCTTTGGCGTAAGTGGCGACCTCACTCAGCCAAGGACACGGAACCATAATGCTGGCGGAGGTGACGGCATGTTTGTCGAGGGCGTCGAAGCTGGCAGCGTCTTCGGAGTGGGCGACCGCGAGGTCGTCGGCATGGATGATAAGGAGCTTTGAATCGGGCGGGTAGCCCAGGCGCTCGGCGATGGTCTTGGCTTGTCCCCAAGCGCTGGCCAGGGGCGAGAGGAGAAAAAGGATCGCGACGGAAAACGCGCTCAGGTGCATGGAAACTCCAAAAAAGAGCATCTTGTGACCGTTAAGGGTAGCACGGGGTGAGTGCAGGCCAGAGGTGAAGGAGTCTCCAGGTGAAGGAGTCTCCGATAAGTCGCGATCGCGTTCGAGTCAAGAGCTTGAACCGCAATGGGCGCTGAGAATTGCTGCAAAGGGCGCGAAGAAAATCAAGCTGCGACCGGTGCCGACTCGATCAGGTGTTTCTCAGGAGTCCGCGCCCTCGCTCTTGCCGGTGCGGGCCATGAGTTCCTGGATGGCTTCGCGCGGAGATTTCCCATGGTGCAGGATGGCATGCATCTGTTCGGTGATGGGCATTTCGACGCCGCGGGCATGAGCCAGGCCAACGGCGGCAGTGGTGGTGAAGACTCCTTCGGCGACCATGCCGTGCATGCCGGCGATGATGTCGGGCAGCTTTTTTCCGCGGCCGAGTTCGACGCCTACGCTGCGATTTCTCGACAAGCCACCGGTGCAGGTGAGTACGAGGTCGCCGAGGCCGGCCAGGCCGGCCATGGTTTCGGCGCGGCCTGCGCAAGCCACAACCAGTCGTGTCATCTCCGCCAGGCCGCGCGTGATCAGGGCCGCGACCGAGTTGTGACCGAAGCCAAGACCGTCGCAGATTCCGGCGGCGATGGCGACAATGTTTTTTAGGGCACCGCCCAGTTCCACGCCGATCACGTCGCTGTTGGTATAAACGCGGAAACTCGAATCGCTGAATTCCTGCTGCACGGTGCGCAAGAGCCCGGCATCCTGCGAGGCAATCGTGATCGCCGTCGGGTCGCCGCGCGCTACTTCCTGAGCGAAGGAAGGACCGCTCAGGGCTCCCACGGCGGGAGTAGATCCGTCCTCGCGCTTCAGCACCTGAGTAATCACCTCGGTCATGCGTTGCAGGGAGCCTTCTTCCAGACCCTTGGTTGCGCTGACGATCAAGGTTTGCGGCTGTAGGAGCGGCCGCATGCGCTCGAACAGGGCTCGGCAATGTTGGGACGGCATAACGCTGACGACAATCCGCGCACCTTGGAGGGTGGCGGCCAGATCGTTGCTGGCGGTCACGGAGTCGGGAATGCGGCGGCCGGGAAGAAATTTCTGGTTGAGCCGCTTCTGCATAATCGATTCGCAGACGTCGGCCTCGTGTGCCCACAGGCGTACGCGGTGCGTGCCTTTGCGTCCGAGCACGATGGCGATGCCCGTGCCCCAGGCCCCCGCGCCGATGATGGCGATCTCGCTCATGCGTGCTTCGATCCAAAGCGATTTTCGGTGCCCGCCAGCAGGCGGCGGATGTTGGCGTAGTGCTTCACGACGATGAGCACCGAGGTTATCGCCATCAGAGCCAGGGCCAGAGGAGTGTTGCCGTATTCGTGCAGAAGCAATGCGAGATGAGGGAAGGCCGCGACTGCGGCGATCGATCCCAGAGAAACATAACGGAAGATTAGCACCAGGATGAAAAAGATGCCGGCGGAGACGAGCACGGCTTTGGGAGCGATCATAAGGAACGCGCCCAGCCCTGTGGCTACTCCTTTGCCTCCGCGAAAGTTCAACCAGATCGGAAACATGTGGCCCGCGACGGCGAATAAAGCGGCTAAGGCAGCCCAGATCGCGAAGTCGGGCAACGAGGCAGGCAGGATCAGGCGCCACGGAATCCGGGGGATCGAGATGCGCTCGAAAATTGGTGGACTCAGAATAATCCCGACGGCAACTGCGGCAGATCCTTTCAGCGCGTCCAGCAGGAGCGTCAACACGCCGAGTGCCGGAGACCTGCGCGCTACGTTGGTCGCGCCGATATTGCCGCTGCCGGCGAGTCGCACGTCCTCGCCGCGAATGATGCGCACGAGAAGATAGCCGAAGGGGATGGAGCCCAGCAGGTAGCTCGCGGCGGCGATGAGCAGAAATCTCGACATAAAGATCGTTGAAATCGACGGCAAGGGCGAGACGCCCCTTCGACAAGCTCAAGGCAGGCTCTCGCGACTGCGGGCGCTACTCCAAATCAAATCGTGCCAGCTTGGTGTACTTCGATCCTTTCGGTGATAGCTGGCTTTGGTACAAAAAGAACTTGCGGGCCGTCATGGTACCAAACTCCGGGGTAGGGAGGGCGGCCAGTTTTTCCTGCAGGCGCTGAAAGGTGCGATTGGGGACGTCTGCTCGGCTCCGGCGGGGCGAACCCGAACTGCCTGCGCCGCGGGCGAGCGTCAGGTGCGGACTGAAGGCGCGGTCTTCCTTGGGAATGCCGAGCAATGCCATTTTGTCGTCGATGGCCGCTGCCAGGGCGGACAGTTGCGGGCTGGCTTCCATGCCAATCCAGAAGACACGCGCCGATTTCGCTGTGGGGAAGAAGCCGTATCCGCGGATCTGAATCTCGGCCGCGCCCGCCCGGATGCCGGACAAAGCCTGTTTGATCTGCTCGACAACGGGTTCGGATTGCTCGCCGATGAACTTCAAAGTCACGTGCAGCGATTCCGGCTTCGGCCAGCGCGCTTCCGGAGCGAACCCAGTCACGCCGTCCACGAAGCGCGCGATGCGCTCGCGGATGGCGTCGTCAATGTCGAGAGCGATGAAGATGCGCATAAATCAGTTGCTAGCTTCGAGCTCCTAGCTCTCAGCTTGAAACTTTGCACCCGGCTGAGCTTCAGGGGCTAGAGTCCAATTTGAATAGACCGCAACGGCACGGCTGCCGTGCCCTTCCCGCAACCATTCGTGATATAAAGCGAAAGATCACAGGACCAAAAGCCAATAGCTAGAAGCTAGGAGCTAGTAGCTCTCTTTACATCAATTTCTTTCTCAGCATATCCAGTGCCATCGTGGAAGCGAAGCGGCGGATACGCTTGCGGTCGCCGGGAAAATTGCGGTGCACCACTTCGGTTCCGCGGTCGCTGGCCACTGCGTGAAATACCAAGCCTACAGGCTTTTCCGGCGTACCTCCGCTGGGACCGGCCACGCCGGTGATGCCTACGCCCAATGTGGACTCACAGCGGTAGCGAATGCCTTCGGCCAGGGCGGCGGCCACCTCGCGGCTGACCGCTCCGTGGCGGTCGATCATTTCCGTGGGGACGCCTGCAAGTTCGGTCTTCAACGCGTTGGAGTACACGACTGCGGCGCCCAGAAAATAGCGCGAGCTTCCGCTGATCGACGTGAGGCGTTCCGCCAGCAGACCTCCCGTGCAGGATTCCGCTACAGCCACGGTGGCGTTGCGCATCTGAAGCCAGTAGCCGACGATCTGCTCCAGCGATTCGCCGTTGCGCGAGTAGACCGCATCATCCAGCTCGTCTTCGACCACGCCCGCCACTTCATCGACGCGGCGCTGCGCAGCGTCGAGCGTGGGGGCGCGCGTCTTGAAGTGCAGTTCGATTTCTCCGGCGCCGGCCAGGATGGTGGTCTCGACGTCGGCGTAACGCTTGTAGATGGGTGCGACCCGTGCGTCGACCGTCGATTCTCCCAGCATGGCGATCTTCAGAGTCCGGATGGCCAGAGATGCTGGAGGAACTTTGGCGCGCAGGCGCTCGCGCACTTCGCTCTCGAACAGGGCTTTGAGTTCGTGCGGCGGGCCGGGGAGCAGCACGATGATGTGTTCGCGCCCATCGAACTGTCCGCTCAGCCACTGTCCGGGAGCGGTGCCATTGGGATTCGGAAGCACGGTGGCGCCGTCGAGAACATCCGCCTGCTTGGCGTTGTTGGATGCCATCGTCCAGCCGCGCTCGGCAAAACGCTGCTCGATGCGATTCAGGATTTCCGGATCGCGCCGCAGACCTAAGCCCAGTGCTTCCGCCACGGCCTCTCGGGTCAGATCGTCTTCTGTCGGCCCCAGGCCGCCGCTGAAGATCAGAATGTCGGAGCGAAACAGGCCGTGCTGCGCCGCGGCCACCAGTCGCCGCAGATCGTCGCCCACAATGCTTTTGAAAACTACGTCGACGCCCAACAAGTTGAGCTGCTCGGTGACGTACAGCGAATTGGTGTCCATGCGGAAGGGCGTGAGCATCTCGGATCCCACCGCAATGATTTCTGCATTCACGTGCTAGAAGTTTAAATGAAAAGCGGAGAGGAGCGAAAAGGAACAGAGGGCATCGGTGGAGCGGGCGAAAAGCAGATTCCTCACTTCGTTCGGAATGACAACGGAAAGTATTCGGAATAACAACGGAAGGTATTCGGAATGACAACGGAAGGCATCCGGGATGACAATGGAAAGCATTCGGAGTGACAAGGGGGATGGTGAGATGACAGATCGAAGAGAAATTATTCCGGCGGTAGGGGCAGGCCCTGGATGTTCCACGAAAGATGGTGCACGCTGTTCGTGGTGGCAAGGATGACGGAGCGTCCCGGGGCGAACGCCAGGCCCACCAAACCCTGGCCGGCGACTTCGAGATTGGCCAGGCCGTCGGGCGCAATCTTCACGATTCCGCGCGTGCCGGAGAGAGAGGCCGCGACATACAGGTTGCCATCCACGTCGAAGGCCAATCCCTGCGGTCTTCCCAGACCCTTATAGAAAGTGCTCACCGTCCCGTTCGGATCGATCTTGTAAACGCGGTCGGTGGGTCCGGTCACGAACAGGTCGCCTTGCGGACTGAAGGCCAGGTGATAGGCGGAAACGCTGGCCTCGAGCGTGGCGAAGACGAAGACCTGCTGGTCGCGCGCGATCTTGAAGATGGTGCCGTTGCGGTCGCCGACGTAGAGACTCTGCTCGCGATCGAACGCGATCCCTGTGGCCACGCCCATCCCTTCCGCGTAGGTGGTCATGGTTCCGTTGGGAGCCACGCGATAGACTGCGCCGTCAAAGCGCGAAGAAACATACATCTGTCCTTGGCGATCGAAGGCGATGGCGGTGGCATTCATCATTTCGGCCACGAACGGCTTGAGGGTGTAGTTGGTGTCGATCTTGAAGATCGCGACTGGAACTTTCTGGCCGCGTGAACCGGAAACCGTGGCGTAGATGTTGCCTTGGGGGTCGAGTGCGGGGCTAGTCACGGGGTGAAGATTTTCGGCGATGGGGACAGCGACCTTCACCGTATGGGAATTGCTGACGTGGCCGTTGGTTGCAACTACGACGGGACCCGAAGTTGCGCCTTCGGGAACCCGCGCTACCAGGAACCCGTCGGAGCTGACGATGACCGCCCCTTCGAACTCGCCGAATTTTACTTTTGGACGGTGAAGTTCCTGCGGCCGCAGCCCCGAGCCGGTGATTCGCAGTTCGCCTCCGGCCAACGCCAGCGAGGGCGCGACCGTATCAATGTGCGGTCCGCCGTTGACGTTTGTTCTGCCGAGGATGCGGTTGGAAAATCCCATAAAGGCAAGAAAGTACCGAGTACCGAGCCGCGAGTACCGAGCCCCCGGTACTCGCAACTCTGTACTATCTTAGTAGCCCAAAATGCAGCAAGAGATGCATCCCAATGAAAGCGAAAATCCCTGCCGCGACATCGTCGAGTACAATTCCGGTCCCCTCTGGAAGTTTCTCCAGTTGCCGCACGGGAGGCGGTTTGACGATATCGAAGGCTCGAAAAAGTATAAAACCCGCGAGAAAAGTTTTCCAACCGAGAGGGACGGCGATCAGCGCGATCAGTTGTCCGGCGACCTCGTCGATCACGACGAACTGCGGATCTTTGGTCGCCGACGCCCGGGCCACGCGAGTGGCAGCGGGGATGCCGATCAACGTAACCAGCACGGCCAGGACGATGGCAACCAGGGTCCGCAGAGACGGCGCTATCTGATGGGCGACTGCGGCCCAAATCACTACTGTGGCAGCCGATCCCCAAGTGCCCGGTCCGGGGCGCAGGCGGCCGATTCCGAAGAAAGTCGCGACCAGCGTTGCCCAGAGCGGGGCGCGCGGGGACGCCCCTTCGGCAAGCTCAGGGCAGGCTCCCGCGACAGCCAGCGGGACGCCGTCGCTACGGTCCTGAGCTGTGCTCGCGGGATCGCGCTTCACGGCTCGTCCTCTTGGTCCTCTGGGTTGCGATCTCTGATCGCTTCCTCTGCGTCGGTTACCGGAGACGAAATCACATATTGGCCGCTGGCCCACTTCCCCAGATCGATGATGCGGCAGCGGGCGCTGCAGAAGGGGAAGTCCGGGTCGGTGCTCTTGACTGACTTTTTGCAGATGGGGCAGCGGAGTTTGACGGTACGCTTGCGCGGCATACGATTCGTACTGCAGAGAGAAGATCGCTACAGAATTCTTGCCACCAGATCGTAATCGTGTGCTTGGGTGATCTGGCAGCGATAGAACTGGCCGGGCTGCGGTTCCACATCCTCGGGGAAATCGTTGACGAAGACTTTGCCGTCGATCTCGGGAGCGTGCATGGGAGTGCGGCCTTCGAGCAGCAACTCGGTTTCTTCCGACTCGCCTTCGAGCAACAGGTCGAACTCCCGGCCCACCAGGGCCTTCTTTTTCTTCTTGCTGATTTGGCGCTGGATTCCCATCAAATGCTTGCGCCGGCGCTCGATCTCGCGCGGCGAAAGCTTCTTCTCCAGAGCGAAGGCTCCCGCGCCGTCCTGATCGGAGTAGGCGAACGTGCCCATCCAATCGAACTGCGCCTCGCGCACGAACTCGCAGAGTTCTTCGAATTCTTTCTCGGTCTCTCCCGGGAAGCCCACGATGAACGACGTGCGCAAGGTCAGGTCCGGCACCGTCCGGCGCATTTTGGCAATTGAACGGAGGAACACATCGGCTCCCCCTCCGCGCTTCATGCGCTTCAGCACGGATGCCGAGGCGTGCTGCAGGGGCACATCCATGTAGGAACAGATTTGTTCGTGCTGTGCGATCGTGCCCAGAAGCTTGCCGGTGATCTTATTAGGATAGGCGTAGAGAAAACGCACCCAGCGCACATCTTTGATGGCGGCGAGTTTCTCGAGCAACAGAGCCAAGCCATCCTTCAGTCCGAAGTCTTCGCCGTAGCAGGTCGTGTCCTGGCCGATCAGAGTAATCTCGCGCACGCCGCTTTGTGCCAGGCGCTCGGCTTCTGCAATCACAGATTCAAAGCGACGCGAGCGAAACTGGCCGCGCAACTGGGGAATAATGCAGAACGTGCAGGGATGGTCGCAGCCTTCGGCAATCTTGATATATGCCATGTGCCGGGGCGTGGCCAGAATGCGCGGCGTGGCATCGTCGTAAAGATAGTTGGGGAGGTCGGCGATCGCGCCATCCCATGACTCGCGGGAAAAGCGGCCTTGCGCCGCACGCGCATCACCTTCGGGCCGCGAAGGTAAGACCACGAACGGGGAATTACTCGGCGCGGGCGCGGGCGCCACGCCAGTCGCGGCAAGAATCTTTTCCAACTCGCCCGTTCCCACGACCGCGTCGACCTCGGGAATGTCTTGGCGAATCTGGTCGCGGAAGCGCTCGACCAGGCATCCCGCGACGACGAGTTTTTTCGCCTTGCCGCCAGTTTTGTGCGCCGCCATTTCGAGGATTGTGTTGACCGACTCCTGCTGCGCACTCTCGATGAACGAGCAGGTGTTGACTACGATCACGTCGGCGTCTTCAGCCCGACGGGTCAGTTCCGCTCCCGCCCGCGCCAACAGGCCCATCATGACTTCGCTATCCACCAGATTTTTGGGGCAGCCCAGGCTGACGAAGCCCACCTTCTGCGGGCGTTCGGCCTGCGGATTCTCCGGAGATTTCTCTTCCTTGAAATCAGGCTGGAGGTCTGGGGAACCGCTAACGGTGAGGTCCTTCACAGGCATGCAATCTTTCTATTTTAGCATCTTCGGGACACGCTGCCGGTCCTCGCGCGAGATCCTTCGCTCCGCCTAAAAAGCGGCTACGCTCGGGATGATGCCCGAAGGAATGAAAGCAGAAAAGATGGAACGGATGGATCCAAAAAGAGTCGGTGCCGTGCTAGGCTAGTTTACCGTCGTAAACAATGATCAGCCACCTCGCAGGAGGGGAAATGTTTGGCAAACGGGTTTGGATTGCGGTCTTGTTCGTAGTGACCACGATGGGGGCGTCGGCGGTCGCGCAGGCTGAGAAGAACGAATTGGGTGGGATTCTTGGCCGCACTTTCATCAGCGATCAAGGCATCAAGGGCGCAAACTTCTTCAATCCCATCGTCCATTCCGGCAACGGTCTCAGTTTCGAAGGTGAATACGCCCGGCGGTTCCTCATGACTCCAGTGTTCTCGCTTTCCGGCGAGGCTCTGCTGATGTACAACCACGACGAAGATCTCAATGCCGGCATGAACGGATTTGCGGTTGTGCCCATCCAGTACAGCCAGGTATTCGTGGCCCCCGCAGCCCGGTTAAATCTGTTTCCGACCTCGGCCGTTTCCCCGTGGATTAGCCTTGGGGCAGGATTCGGCCACTTCGGCGAAAGCGCGAATCTGGCCTTTGGTGACGTTAACCCTGGCAAGTCCACGACTTCGGGCGTGGTCGAGGGGGGAGTGGGTCTGGACGTGAAGGTCTGGCGTACACTCAGCATCCGCGGAGAAGTCCGCGACTTCTGGTCTGGGGAGCCGGATTTCCCACTGGCCCCCACGGGAAAATCGCGTCAGCACAACTATTTTGTTGGCGGCGGCGCGTTCTGGCGCTTTTAGCTGGATTCTGTCGATTCGCGGCAGAGCAGCGTTCAGCGACTGCGCGCGGCGGACTCGACCTCTTCGAACAGTTCGGGCAAACGCAGTGCATCCTCGGTGGAATTTCCAAAGCGCGCGGACTCGTAGACCTCGGTAAAGCGCGCGACGGGCTCGCGAAGCCGGCTGTCTTCGATCTTCTTCACAAACTCCTGGGGCGTGTGCGCCGCAGGTTTTTCGACGCCGCGCCGGGCCAGCGCGCGCGCCATTCGCTCATACCACATGGCCGCGGCCTGTTCCGGAGATCGTTCCGGATACGCCTGCAACCATTTTTCGTGCAGCAGACGGGCGATTCGTCCCAGGTTCCCCAAAAACACAAGGGCGAGCGTGATTACCGCCCCGAAGATGGCCCACCGTCTGGGAGAATGTTCCACGCGATCCTGACTGCGCCGCGCCCACTTCAGCATGGACTCATAGTGAATGCGTGCCCAGTTGCGCGCGCCTTCCCACAGCGCACGACTGCGGCCGACCGCAGTCTGGCCGAGAACATACTGGTGAGAACTGTCGTAGCTAACCACCCAATCGCGCCAGAACGATGCCAGGGCGTCGATGTAGAGTGCGACGCGGCCCCAACCCTGAGGACTTCCACTGCCACCTGCGGGAGTCGGATCGAAGGTCTGCCAGCCGTAGCCGGGGAAGTAGGCCTCCACCCAGGAATGCGCGTCTTTGGCGCGCACGACGTAGTTTGCGGTGAGGTCATTGAACTCGTCGCTGCGAAATCCGTTGACCACGCGCGCTGGAATTCCGAGCGTGCGCAACATCACCGCCATCGCGGAAGAGAAGTACTCGCAGTGTCCCTGCTTGCGTTCAAAAAGGAAATTTGCGATGGGATCCTTGACCTTTGTCCGCGGCAACTGCAGGGTGTAGCCGAAGCGCGTCCGGAGATGCTTTTCGATGGCGGCCGCTTTGTCGAAATCGTTGCTGGACGAACTTGTGATTTGAGCTGCCAGGCCGGGAACGCGGGGATCGAGCGCAGGCAAGCGCAGATACGAGGCCTGGATCTGCGGTGGGTAGTTGCGTCCCGCCGCGCGTAACTCTGCCGGCGCCGCCGCGGCAATGTCCGATTCCGCCTCGTAGCGGCTGATGGCACGCTGGGAATCAAAGTCGTACACCGCCCCGACGGAATCGGCGGCCAGCACCCGATAATTTCCGCTGATGCTGCGGGCCCAGGGTGCCAGGAAAAAAACGTTGGTGCCGATTGGCTCCATGAGCACACGATAGTGGATCAGGTGCTCGCGCTCCAGACTTGTTGTCACGTAGGACCGCAGCGGCGCGTTGCCTTGGGGTACGCGAAAACTGTTATCCGGTTGGCGCTGCAAAATGAACTGCTCTCGCGGATTCGACCACGTGGTACCGTCGAAATTCGAAAGGGCCACACCGCGCCAATGCAGGTCGTAGCGGCCAATTGTATCGCCGTCGATCTGGATGTGCATCACGACCGCATTCGACTGCTGAATCTGCCCTATCTGCCCCAACTGAACGTGGTCGCTGAATCCGGACGAGAGGTCGGTGCCGAAGGAATAGTCGCCCATGTATCCCGTTGACATGCGTGGCATGAGGAAAAACACGGCAGCGCCGCTGAAAAGAATCATCAGCATCAATGCCGGGGTGACGCGCGCCAGCGAGAAAGCTAGGTGGCGGTGTTCGTAGGGATCGTTCGAATGCTTCGCCTGGATGTTAGCCGCATGCCCGGAACGCCGCATTTCCAACAACACAAACGTGCCCACTGCCATCATCATGAAGGCGGCGAAAGAGAACAGGAAAATGCTGTCGACGGTCAACACCGCTGACGCCAGCACCATTAAGAAAGCGAGGATGGCAAGAGTGACGTGGTCCCGCTCACGGCGCAGCGAGAACATCCGTACCACCACGCCGAACAGAGCTAAGTGCACCGTGGCCGGCAAGAACCCTCGCGAAAAAGCGAAGTAATCGGCGGCGAAAAAGACGAAGTAGGCCACCGAGAGCGGCGCGGTCCAGCTCTCGGAAATCGCGAACTGGCGTCGCCTCGCCAGCAGGTATCCGCGAATTGCGAGCGCAATTCCCACCAGAATAATCGAAGGCAGGTCGAGGCTACCGGTGCTTGCCAGCGTCCCAAAACCAGTGCAAACAAGCAGATAGAGGGCTAGCTCGAAGTAATGGTCGATGGCCCGGGCCATCGGGATCACACCGGAGAGTGACGACTGGGACGACATTTGGGTTCGAGCAAACGAGCTCGACGACATCCTCTGCGATACGTCTACGCTTCGATAACCATTGTTCGACAACCGTCAGTAGAAGGGAAGGGTTTGGCGGCAGATTCTTGCACCGAAAGTCACATGCCGTTGGTGGCGAGGTTGGAGGAAAGTTGAGAGCTGCGAGGGCAGGGTGCCCTCACAACAGCCGACGGAACCCTTCGGCTTCGCTTAGGCAGGCTGCCGGCGCTACTGGGGGACCCGCTACGGGGAAACATCGCCACTCAACGAGGGCACGGACGCTGACAGAGCAACAAGTGCGGAATGCTAGAATGATTCCGGTCAGGCATCGGTCTCACGCGACGTACTCTCGCCAACCCCGCCAGGTCCGGAAGGAAGCAACGGTAACGGGCTCTTGCGTGTGCAGTGAGTCCCCGGTGCCTGGCTTATTTGCCTTTTGGCAGCAGAGCGGTTCCTGCCCTTCTGATTACCAAGATTTACACATCCTTTACGACTCTTTTCGCAAGAAACGTCCTCCTCGAGCATCAACAAGAGGTAGGTTCGGCAAAATTATTTGCCCCGCCGAGAGGAGAAAGATGAACAGTCGCTGTATTGCCCCTAAGCTCGCTCCCCATGTCACCATCCGCGTATCCGGAAAATTGTTTCAGGGACATCTGCAGTATCTGGACCCACTGGTTCACTCCGCGGCCGAGTGCAAACTTTGGCCTCTGCTCAGCCTTGAACATCTGGACGAGTTGGATCTCCCTGCTGTCTTGTATCTGATCGACGGCGAAAATCGCGACTTCGGTATCGTTTCGTGCCCGAGTTTTATCCGCGAGTGGATGGACAATGAGAGAGGCCGCTCCGCCGCTTGAAGGGCTGCGGCGGTGTTTGGTTACACGTTCGCCTGTCACGCGTCTAGAATCGGTTCCGTCTATGGCTTGGACAGCCGAGAGCCTGCCCTGAGCGCAGTCCAAGGGCGGCGGTCGCTAGGTGAGCGTTCTGGTTAGACATTCTGCTTCTAATCCTTGAGAATACTCAGTTTCATATTTCAGGAGCTCTCATTGACCAAAGCGATCCGCGCAAAAATCAGCGCTCTTGGTACCTATCTGCCGCCTCGCGTTCTCACCAACGCCGACCTGGAGAAAATGGTCGACACCACCAATGAATGGATTATGGAACGCGTGGGGATCCGCGAGCGCCATCTCGTTGACAAGGGCGTGGCCGCCAGCGACCTGGCGGTGGCGGCGGTGAAGAAGTTGCTCGAGTCGCATCCCTTCGATTTACAGGAGGTTGACCTCATTGTGGTGGGCACGGTGACGCCTGACATGATGTATCCGTCGACCGCTTGCCTGGTGCAGCATAAGTTGGGCATCGAGAATACGTGGGGCTTCGACGTTTCCGCCGGATGCTCCGGGTTCCTTTACGCGTTGAATACTGGAGTGAAGTTCGTCGAGTCGGGGCAATACAAGAAGGTGCTGGTGATTGGGTCCGACGTGAATTCGTCGATGACGGATTACACGGATCGCGCGGTGTGCATCATTTTTGGCGACGGTGCGGGCGCGGTTTTGCTCGAACCCTCGGAGGATGGAGAGGTCGGCATCATCGATCATGTGGCTCAGATCGAGGGTGTGGGCGGACAGTTTCTCTGCATGCCGGGAGGGGGAAGTCTGAACCCGGCTACCCACGAAACAGTCGATAAGAAAATGCATTATATCCATCAAGATGGCAAGAATGTCTTCAAGTATGCGGTGAAGAAGATGGCGGAGATGACCGAGCGTATTCTGGAGAAGAATAAACTGACGGGTAAGGATATCGATTGCTTTATCGCCCATCAGGCAAACCGGCGCATCATCACGGCGACCGCGGATCGGCTGGGGATGCCGATGGAGAAGGTCGTCATCAACATTGATCGCTTCGGCAATACCACGGCGGGCACGATCCCCATCGCCATGCAGACAGCGCTGGAAGAGGGAAAACTGAAAAAGGGAGATCGCTTGCTGATCGCGGCCGTGGGCGCTGGGTTCACTTCCGGGGCGACGCTGCTGCGCTGGGCGTTTTGACCTTTTTCTTGCGTTGTCATTCTCGTGTTGTCATCCTGAGCAAAGCGAAGGACCTAATGCAGTTTGGTGGCGCCGGCGGAGTGGAGAGATCTTTCGCTTCGCTCAGGATGACAAGGTGTGTTGCCAGGATGACAAGGTCCGGCGTTAGACATTCTTCCTCCAATCCTTCAGAATTGTTGGAGCGTTATCTCAGGAGTTCTTGTTGACGAAACCGATCCGCGCCAAAATTAGCGCTCTGGGCACGTACGTGCCGCCCCGCCTGCTCACCAATGCCGACCTGGAAAAAATGGTCGACACCAACAACGAGTGGATCATGGCCCGCGTCGGCATTCGCGAGCGCCACATCGCGGAGAAAGGCGTTGCCACAAGCGACCTCGCCGTGAAAGCCGCCCAGAAAGCACTCGCGCAGCGCGGCCTTGCTGCCACCGACATCGATCTCATCATTGTCGGCACGGTCACCCCGGACATGTTTTTTCCTTCCACAGCCTGCGTGGTGCAAGACAAGCTGGGCGCGAAGGGAGCGTGGGGATTCGATCTTTCCGCCGCCTGCTCGGCCTTTCTCTACTCCGTGCAAGTGGGAGCGCAATTCATTGCCAGCGGAGTACACACGCGCGTACTCGTGATTGGCGCCGACGTAATGTCGTCGATCATCGACTACGCCGACCGCGCCACCTGCGTGATCTTCGGGGACGGTGCGGGCGCGGCGATTCTGGAAGCCGCCGAAGATGACTCCGTCGGGCTGATCGACTTCATTCACGAAGTCGATGGTTCCGGCGGCCAGTTTCTCTATATGCCCGGCGGAGGCAGCCTGAACCCGACGAGCAAAGAGACCATCGAAAAGAGAATGCACTACGTCCACCAGGATGGCCAGCAGGTCTTCAAGTTTGCGGTCCGCAAGCAGAGCGAGCTGTGCCAGAAACTGCTCGAACGCAACGGGCTGAAGGGCTCGGACATTGATGCCTTCATTCCGCATCAGGCCAACCTGCGCATCATCAACGCCACCGCCGATCGGCTGGGCCTGCGCCCCGAGGCTATCGTCGTCAATATCGAGCGCTACGGCAATACCACGGCGGGGACGATCCCACTGGCAATGAATACGGCTCTTGAGCAAGGCAAGCTGAAGAAGGGAAGTCTGGTGATGCTGGCCTCGGTGGGCGCCGGTTTTACCGTGGGCGCAACGCTGCTGCGCTGGGCGTTCTGACGGCGGTCCTCTGACCTCAGACGATCGACGCTAAGGTTCGAGGTCTCACGTCCGACGTCAATGACGTTCGTAACTTTCCTCCATTCATTTCGATAGCTCGGCCGATTACCGACTGCTATCGTTCTGGCACGTCCGCCCCACGTGGGGATGCCGGGGAGCGTTTAGGAAATGATTCGCAATCTCTGTTGCTGTTTTCTGCTGACCTTGGGCGCGATCGGAATGGCCGCCCAGCAGGCCGATCCACGCGAGAGCAGGCTGCTGGTTCTGGAGCGCTTGTGGAATGAGGCTCAGGTCAACCGCGATTCGGCTGCCCTCGAGGCCCTGGTTTCGAGCCGGTTCGTGAACACCGAATGGGACGGCGAACTGAGCGACAAGAAGAGATTTCTTGCCGATATCAAAGATCCTCGCTTCAAGCCAACCGCCGCCAACATCCACGACGTCAAGATGAACTTTTTTGGCGACACGGCGGTGGTCACAGGTATCTATCACACTCAGGGCACGTATCAGAGCAAGCCTTATGACCACGTCGGACGCTTCACGGACACGTGGGTTCTGGAAATTGGCAAGTGGCAATGCGTCGCCAGCCATACCAGCCTGGTGAAGAAGTAAGACTCCACCGCCGCAGACTCACTGCGTCTTTCCTGGCCTTCTCTGGCCGAGATACGTGCGTGGTTATAGCCCCATAAAATTTTTTTATGAAGGAAATCCGCGCCCAGAGCGGGCTGCCGGTGATCTAATCAGGTTTTAGGCGTTAGGTCTTAGGCAAAACGCCTAATACCTAACACCAAAGGCCCAACCGCCGCCACTGAGATTCTTTTGTGAATTAGCGCAGAAAAGTTCCCCATGGATGCTGCTTCCCAACCTCGTGCATGGAAGGTGTTCCTCGCCTTCGCCATTATCTATTTGGTGTGGGGCTCGACCTTCCTGGCGATCCGCGTAGGGGTGCGCGAAGTTCCGCCATTTCTTTTGGCGGGCATGCGTTTCCTGGTTGCCGGAATCGTACTCTACGGCTGGATGCGCGCCCGGGGCACAGCTTCTCCGACTGCGCGCGAGTGGGGCGCGGCCTCGTTTCTCGCGGTCCTGATTTTTGTTTTCGACTACGGGTTGCTTTTCTGGGCTGAACGCCGAGTGCCCTCGGGCATCGCGGCGGTCATGATGGCGACCATCCCGGTGTTCATGGCCCTGGGGGAAATTGTTTTCCTTCGCACCCAACGCCTCACATTGCGACTTGGTGTTGCCCTTCTGGTGGGGATGGCCGGCGTCGCCGTTCTCGTCGGACACTCGATGAGCCTGGGCGAGGCTCCAGTGGATACCGCCGGCGCCTGCGCCTTGATCGTAGCGGCCATCAGTTGGTCGGTGGCAGCGTCTCTCAGTCGCAAGCTGCCGCTGCCTGCCGCCAAAGCCATGAGCTCTGGAGCGCAGATGCTCGCGGGAGGCGTGCTGCTGACGCTGACCGCAGCGCTGCTGGGAGAATTCCGCGGCTTCCACGCGCAGGCGGTCTCGCGCGGGGCATGGCTCGCGTTGGCGTACTTGATCGTGGCGGGATCGATCATCGCCTTCACGGCGTATGTCTGGCTCATTCACCACGAATCGCCAACCAAGGTGGGAACGTACGCGTACGTGAATCCGGTAGTCGCGGTGCTGGTGGGATATTTTCTGGGCGGAGAAGCGATTGGTCCGCGCACCATCGTGGGAACCCTGCTGGTGCTGGTGAGTGTGGTGGTGATCACGACCACGCCGAAAAAGAAGCTGGAGTTCAAACCTTTCATAAGAGAAACAGACTCAACAAATCCCGTGCGCACATCCGAGATTGGCCGGGTTTAGTCGAGTTCTGATAAAGGTGAAAACGCGGGCTTCGGGATGACGCCGGGGAGGAGATTGCGCGAGACGCGAATCCTACGGGTGCGTCATCTTCTCTGGGCGAACTAATTGATCAAATTCCTCGCCCGTAAGATAGCCCAGTTTGAGCGCCGCCTCGCGCAGGCTCGAGTGCTCGACGTGCGCTGTGTGGGCGATCTGCGCCGCCTTGTCATATCCCACTTTCGGCGCCAGCGCCGTGACCAGCATCAGCGAGTTCTTCACGTACCAGTCAACTTTGGCGCGATCGACCTCAATGCCCTTGAGCATGTATTCGACGTAGCCGTGGCAGGCGTCGGTGACGAGCGTGACCGAGTGCAGGAAGTTGTAGATGATGACGGGCTTGTACACGTTGAGCTCGAAGTTGCCCTGCGATCCGGCGAATCCGACGGCGGCGGTCGCGCCGTGCACCTGTACGCAGACCATGGTCATGGCCTCGCACTGCGTGGGGTTGACTTTCCCCGGCATGATGGATGATCCAGGCTCATTCTCGGGAATCGAAAGCTCGCCCAGCCCACACCGCGGTCCGGAAGCTAGCCAGCGAATGTCATTCGAGATCTTCATCAGCGACGCGGCCAGAGTCTCCATCGCGCCCTGCGCAAAGACAATTTCATCATGCGCGGAGAGCGCAGCGAACTTGTTGCCGTGAGAGCGGAAGGGAAGGTTTGTCAGTTCGGCGATCTTCTTGGCCGCGCGCTCGGCAAATTCCGGATGCGTGTTCAGTCCCGTGCCGACAGCGGTGCCGCCAATGGCCAGATCGTAGAGTCCTTCCATGACCTGCTCCAGGCGATGGATGTCACGATCGAGCAGGCTGGCCCAGCCGCCGAATTCCTGTCCGATAGTCAAAGGCACGGCGTCCTGCAGGTGAGTGCGGCCAATCTTCACCACGCTGTCGAATTCCTTCGCCTTGGCGGCGATCGCGTCGCGCACGGTCTTGATCGCCGGAATCAGCGCATTCCTTACCCGCTCCGCTGCCGCGATGTGCATGGCCGCGGGAAATGTGTCGTTCGACGACTGCGACATGTTGACGTGATCATTGGGATGAACCGGCTTCTTCGATCCCATCTCCCCGCCCGCGATCTCGATGGCGCGGTTGGAGATGACCTCGTTCACGTTCATGTTGGTCTGCGTGCCGCTGCCGGTTTGCCAGATGCGCAGCGGGAACTGGTCGTTGAGGTTGCCGGCGATCACTTCGTCAGCGGCTTGCACGATCAGTTTCGCTTTATCCGCAGGAAGCTTGCCCAGATCCTGATTCACCAGCGCGCAGGCTTTTTTCAGAATGCCGAAGGCCCGAATCAACTCCGGCGGCATGGTATCGCGGCCGATGTTGAAGTGCAGAAGGGAACGCTGCGTCTGTGCGCCCCAGTAAACATTCGCCGGGACTTCGATCTTTCCCATGCTGTCGGATTCAATGCGCGTGCGGGTGACAGGGTCTGCAGTGACGGACATGACGTGTTCCTGACGAGTGCTTGAGAGATGAAGTTAACCGTGAATTATAGCAAGGGGGAATCGGCTGAAGAAGTTGAAGAGACCGGGAGTCGGAACGCATATCTTAACGGTCGACGTTAAACGCTAGACGGAATATTGCGGTGTGATTACCGAGAACAGGAGCAGCATCGCTGACGAAACCTCAAAAGCCTCTTCCTCCCATCCATCCCGGCGAGATCTTGCGCGCGGACTTCATGGAACCGCTGAGCCTGAGCATGAATCGTCTGGCGCTCGATCTCCGTGTACCAGTAACACGAATCGCCGAGATCGTTCACCAGCGCCGCGGGGTTACTCCAGATACGGCATTGCGGCTCGCGCGGTACTTCAATACCAGCCCTGGCTTTTGGCTGAATCTTCAGTCCGCGTACGATTTGGAGATTGCGCAAGACAAGCTCTGGCGCGTTATTGAACCGGAGGTTCGGCCCGCCTCCTTGGCTGCTGCGGATGCATCTTCCTGATCACGCATTATCGCCCCAGGCCTTCTGTAATTCCCGCGTGCTAGAATCTCCGTTTCCGAGTTGGGCTCGAACCCTCGTCGCCTCGACCGACTCCGCAGTTAGTCCCATGCCTGATTCCCTTACCGCCGAAGAACTCGATACCCTGCTGAAAGCGAAGGCCAAGCCTATTCCGGAGATGGGCACGGACGTTCTCGTCATCGGAGCGGGGCCCACTGGGCTGGCCTGTGCCATCGAAGCGCAGAAGATCGGCCTCAGGGTCATCATTCTCGATAAGGGATGCCTGGTGAACTCGTTGTTCCACTATCCCGCAAACATGTCTTTCTTCACTACGCCGGAGCTGCTCGAGATCGGCGACATCCCGTTCACCACCGCCCAGCAGAAGCCCACGCGCGAAGAGGCGCTGGAGTATTACCGCAAAGTCGCAGAACATTACCGCCTCGATCTTCGCCAGTACGAGTGGGTCAAGACTGTGATGGGTAAAGACGGAAACTTCGCCATCACGGCGACCGACCGCGCTGGCCGGCCGCACGATTACCGGGCGAAAAAAGTCATCGTTTCGACCGGCTATTATGACATGGCGAATCAGCTTGGCATCCCGGGCGAGGATCTCCCCAAAGTCTCGCACTATTACGGCGAACCTCATCCTTATTACGACACGGATGTGTTGGTGATCGGCGGCAAGAATTCCGCTGCGATTGCGTCTCTCGATTTATGGCGGCATGGAGCCCGTGTCACACTGGTCCACCGCGACGGACAGCTCCACCATCATGTTAAGTACTGGATCAAGCCCGACATTGAAAACCGCATCAAGAATGGGGAGATCGAGGCTTACTTCAACAGTTCGGTGCAGGAAATCGGCATCGACCACGTACTTATCAATACGTCGGGCGGCCCGATCCGCCTGAAGAATGACTTCGTGCTCGCCCTGATTGGCTACCATCCTGACTACGATTTTCTGCGCAGCATGGGGATTGAACTGTCGGAGGAGCAATGCCGCCCGGTTTGCGATCCGGTCTCACTGGAGAGCAATGTTCCTGGAATTTATGTTGCGGGGGTGATCGTGGCGGGATCGCGGACCAACGAAATTTTCATCGAAAACGGCCGCTTTCACGGCAAACAAATCGCTGAAGACCTGAAGAAAACCTTGCGGCCTGGTTTCCGGCGGGATGGCCTCGCTCCCCAGCCATAGCAGACTCGAATCTCGCATGGAACCACAACCGGAGCACAGCGTCCCATCCATTTCGTTTGCGTCGTATGCCCGCCTGCTGCGGCACAACCGCAATTTTCGCCGCCTTTGGATGGCACAGATCGTCAGTGAGGTTGGCGACTGGTTTTACACGCTTTCGATTTACACCTTGCTGCTGCAGTTGACCGGGCACGCCGGCTCGGTAGCGTTGGCCCTGGTTCTGCAGGTCCTGCCGCAGACATTCGTGGGCCCAACGGCGGGCGTGGTGAACGATCGGCTGCGCCGCAAACACGTAATGATCGCGGCCGACATTGTCCGCTTCGTGGTGGTGCTGGCCATGTTGTTCGTGCGTTCCCCCTCGATGGTATGGCTTGTCTATCCCTTGCTGTTGGCGGAAACCACGATGGCCGCGTTCTTCGAACCCGCCCGCAGTTCGGTGATCCCCAACATCGCGGCCGAGGATGAAGTGCTTGTTGCCAACACGCTGTCTTCGGCGACGTGGTCAGTGAACCTGCTGATAGGAGCCTCCGTTGGCGGAGTGGTTGCCGCGTTGTTCGGACGCGACACGGTCTTCATTCTCAACGCGCTTTCGTTTCTTACGTCAGCGTTTCTGATCAGCGGAATGCGTTTCGCCGAGCCCCACGCCGAATCCGCCGCCCCGCTTCGCGCGCGCGATCTCGTCGACTACTCTCCGGTGCTGGAAGGGATTCGTTACATCCGCAGTCATCCGACTTTATTGCCGGCAGTTTTTGCCAAAGCCGGAGAGCTCATGGTGGGACCGAGCTGGGTCATCTTTACGGTGATGGGAGCGCGCGAGTTTGCCGTGCACGGTCGCGGTATCGATGCTGCGGGCGGGGCGATGCTCGGGATGAGTATTCTGCTTGGTGGACGTGGCTTGGGTGCGATGGTGGGACCGCTCGTGGCGGCGCGGTGGGCGGGCCGCAGCGACCATCGCCTGCGCCTCGGCATCCTTTACGGTTATCTCACGATCGCGCTGGGTTACGGCGTGCTGGGCGCCAGCCGCAGTGTCTGGATGGCTGCCGCCTGTGCCATGCTGGCGCATATGGGAGGCTCGACGGTCTGGGTCTTCTCCACGACTCTGCTGCAGTTTCATACCGAGGACCGTTTCCGGGGACGCGTCTTCGCTGCGGACCTCGGCCTGGGCAGCCTGACGTTTGCCGTCACTGCTTACTTAGCTGGTCGCCTGCTCGATGGGGGCATTTCCGCGCGCACGGTCGCCACCAGCACGGGTTTGCTGATGCTGGTTCCGGCTGCGATCCTGGCATTCGCGCTACGGGCCGGCCGGTCCAGCGAGGTCGACGTCGTTTCCTAATTTGCGGTTCTCTTTACACAGAGTTTTTCTCGCCGATGCCCGGTCAAGGATACGAGCGGCACCTCTTTGGGAACCTATCACCTAGAGCCAGTTCACCTTCAAGCGCTCCGGATTCTGTTGTCGGCTCTGCTCTTTGCTTGCCGTGCTCTAATTCTCAGATATTTAATGGGCGCAGTCTGGTATCCCCAGCGGAAGCACCATAGGAACCGTTCGGAAAAGTGATGTAGGACACTCATCCGATCGGCTTGGCTGCGCTCAGCCGGTCAATCTTCGCCGCCATGATGAAGTCGCTCTCGGTAAGGCCGTCGATCTTGTGCGTCCACAGTGTGATCTCAGCTTTGCCCCACGCCAGCAGAATATCGGGATGATGTCCTTGCTCCTCGGCCAGCGCGCCGACCCGGTTGACGAACTCCAGCGCCTGCTTGAAGTCGGGGAACTTGAACTCGCGGTGAAGGTGATGTTCGTCGTAGACCATCCACTTGGGAACGCTCTGGTGTAACTTTTCCAGTTCCTTTCCCTTGAGGGGCGGAACGCCACCGCGGCACGGCACGCATTTCTTGTCGGCAAGTTGCTCGCTCATAAAGTCCCCCAGGAATTGCGAACTGAAATTGTAAACCTCACGGCGAGAAAGGTTTCAACCAAGCTGGGCCGGGAGCGCATCCGCCGGTGCGGGTGCCGGCGTTTTGAAATACCGCCTCAGCCACAACAGGTAGCCGAAGAACAATACTATTGAGATCAGACTCCACCACAAAATGAGGTGGCCGCGAAACATTGGACTGGAGTTGAGCATCTTCAACTGCTCATCGGACATGCCCACCTTAGAATAGGCCTGCATCAGGTCTGCGCGGCTATAGGTGAGCATCATCGACAACATGCGTACCGGCGTGGCCAGGACCGCAATCCACCAGCCGGAAGGTTGCAGACGGAAGAGCGCGATGGCCACGTAGAAATCCACAGCCGCCAACACGACGAAACACGCGCCCGCTGGAACGCCGGTGAGATAGCGCCCGAAGAAGGGAAACAGCGGCGTTGTCAGGCCGACCAGCAACATGTAGAGCGATCCGGTAAAAAGTGCGACGGTCGCGCCCAGCACGGGCAAAGGCGTTCGGTCGGTCCAACGCGGGATGGGGTCGCGACGGCGAACGGTCTCGGCGACGTCTTTGCGGCCGTAGAAAACGACAAACGCGATCGGCACCACCACAAGGACAAACGCGGCAAGAATAATTATGAGGGTAAGAACGACGGCCATTATGCCCGTGGACATCTGCGACGGTCCTCCGGGAGCATTCTGCTGAGCCTGCGCCAGAATGCTCCGCATGGTTACCGGCAGCATGGCGGTCAGCAGGATTGTGATGAGCGCTCCGACAATCAGCCAGTACCAGGAAGTGACTAGCGTGAGTGCGCGTGCCCAGCGCTTCATTTGCACCGATCCGATGCCCAGTCCGATTAGCGCCGCCGCAAGGAATGCGTAGGTTGCGACTCCAGAGATGAACTGGCCGGGACGCATCGAGCCGCCGGGTACGAGACGGGACATGAATGCTCCCAGCGCGACAAAGGGCACCATCAGCGCGGCCAGCAATCCCATGATGATCTGGAACACGCCGAAGATCACCAGGCCTGTACCGCGGTCGCGATACCCAGACACTTCTGAGATCAGGGGAGCGGTGACCACGGAGACCACTGCAGGGACAGGCACTGTTTGGTCGGGCACAAGGTCGGACGCCAGTTCGAAATCTGGTCCGGGATCTGGTGGCAGCGCGGGTTCCACGGAACCTCCCAGGAGGATCGGGACATCTTAGCAGGCCGGTAGGAAAAGAGGGATAGGCGAGTACCGAGTTCCGTGCTCGTGCGCGATGCGGGAGCCCGCCCGTATAATTCCGTTCTGTGCACAAGATGGAGCCATTTGGAAATTATTTGTGTCGCCGACGCTTGACTTGCCACTGACGAGCCTCAAGAAAATCATTCGAAACGTGGTTGGAAAGGATAGAACATGGTCGTTCTGGTAGTTGGTGGTGCTGGATATATCGGCAGTCACGCGGCCAGGGCGCTGAAGCGCGCAGGGCATGAAGTGATCGTCTTTGACAATCTCAGCACCGGGTATGAATTTCTGGCCGCGGGGTTTGAACTGGTCAAGGGCGACGTGCTGGACGCGGCCGCACTGGCTCGAGTATTGCCGCGGGCCGACGCCATTATGCACTTTGCGGCGCACGCCTACGTCGGAGAGTCGGTGACAAATCCGAAGAAGTATTTTCATAATAATGTTGAGGGTGGGCTTTCTCTGCTGAATGCGGCGCTCGACGCGGGAGTCAAGAAGATCATTTTTTCTTCGACCTGTGCGGTGTACGGCGAGCCGGCGAAAGTTCCGATCGAGGAAAACACGCCGCGGCAGCCGGTGAATCCTTACGGCGTGTCGAAGTTGTTTTTTGAGCAGGCGCTGGAGGCGTATGACCGCGCCTACGGCTTCCGCTTCGCTAGCCTGCGCTATTTCAATGCGGCCGGAGCGGACGACAGCGGCGAGATCGGAGAATTGCACGAACCGGAGACGCACCTGATTCCATTGGCCCTGCGCGCGGCTGCGGGGCTGGGGCCCGAGTTGCACGTATTTGGGTCGGATTATCCGACGCCGGATGGAACCTGCGTTCGCGACTATATCCACGTAAACGATTTGGCGAGCGCACATTTAAAGGCGCTGGAGCACCTGGCGGCGGGGAAGCAGAGTTTTGCGGTCAACCTTGGAACCGGAACCGGAGCCAGCGTGCAGGAAGTGATCTCTGCGGTCGAGGAGGCGACGGGAAAGCCCGTGCCTCGCAAGATGGTACCGCGGCGACCGGGGGATCCTCCGAGGCTGGTGGCGAATCCGGCGAAAGCGGAGGCGCTGTTGCAGTGGAAGGCGAGGCGCGGATTGCGCGACGTGGTGACGACCGCGTGGAACTGGATGGAGCGACAGAGAGCAAGTTCTTCGTCGCTGCACTCATCGAAATGAAGGAAACAATTCAACCGGCGCGAGCAAGGCAGGCAGGGGAAATTATGGCAAATGTTTTGGCAGGGAAGAAAGTGGCGTTCTTGGGTGCGGGCAAGATGGGCGGAATCCTTCTGCAGGCATTGCTGAAAAACGGGCTGCTCTCGACGAAGTCCACCCGCGCAACAGTGGCGCACGAGGAGCGGGCCAAGGCGCTGGCCGCGAAATTGAAAGTGAAAGTCGGGACGAACAACGTCGAAGCCGCCAAAGGCGCCGACATTATTGTGATTGGTGTGAAGCCGCAGGTGGTGGAAGAAGTCGTGCGCGAGATCAGTGGTCACATCACGCCGAAGCAGCTGATTGTGTCGGTGGCGGCATCGGTGCCAACGTCCATGATCGAAAAAAACCTGCCGCCGAATGTTCCGGTGATTCGTGCCATGCCTAACACTCCCTGCCAGCTGGGAGCTGGGATGACGGCGATTTGCAAAGGCAAGCACGCCAGCGCGGAAGATGTGGCCCTGACTTGCCACATGTTTGATGTGGTGGGAAGGACGGTGGTGGTCGACGAGAAACACATGGACGCGGTGACGGCACTTTCGGCCAGCGGTCCGGCTTATATCTACATCATCCTCGAATCGCTGGCGGAGGCGGGGGTGAAGGTGGGGCTGCCGCGTGATATCGCGACGCTGCTGGCGGCGCAGACCACCATGGGAGCTGCCCGCGTGGTACTAGAGACCGGAGATCATCCGGCATTACTCAAGGACGCAGTCACCACGCCGGCGGGCTGCACCATTGACGCCATCATGGAACTGGAAGAAGGAAAACTGCGCGTTACTCTGATCAAAGCGGTCGTAAAGGCGGCGCAACGCGCGAAGGAACTGGCGTACGGATAGAGATAGCAGCCGCCTGCGTTCACTCTCCTCCGAGTGAGTGATGGCCGCCGCTTAATGAGCCCGCTTTCACCTGTCCGGTCCGTGCTTTCGTTTACGTGATTGCGTCTAAAGTCTTACAACCATGAAGCTGCTGATTGTTGTGCATCATCGGTTTGACCTGTGGAATGTGCCGGCGTGGTTTGGGCAACGGTTGTCGGAAGAATTTCCGCAGCTGCAGATCACACAACGCGACAGCTACGAAGGCATCAAGGAAGATCTGCGCAGGGCGGAGATCATTTTCACGATCTCGCTGCGGCCGGAGCAATTTGCCGCTGCGCAAAACCTGCGGTGGATCCACGCGCCCACGGCGGCCGTGCATCAGTTGCTGTTTGCGGAACTGGTGAACAGTGACGTGGTGGTCACGAACTCGCGGGAGGTCCACGGCCCGGTGGTTGCGGAACATGTGATGGCCTTGATCTTCGCACTGGCGAAGAAGATTCCGCAGGCTGCGGTGTTGCAGCAGAAACACATCTGGGGCCAGGAAGCGATCTGGAACGAGGGGGCGCGTCCGCGCGAAATTGCCGGCGCAACCCTGGGTTTGATTGGTGTTGGGAGCATTGGACGGCGGGTGGCGCAGATGGCCTCGGCCGTAGGAATGCGCGTGATCGCAGTGCGCGAGCACGTGGAAAAAGGAAATCCCGAGGGTGTGGAGGCAGTCTTCGCTCCATCGGCGCTCGATGAGATGCTCAAGCAATGCGATTACGTCGTATTGGCCGCGCCGCTGATTGCAGCGACTCAAGGGCTGATCAACGCCGACCGGCTTGCCATGATGAAAGCTGAAGCTTGCCTGATTAATGTTGGGCGTGGGCCGCAGGTGGACGAGGCCGCTTTGGTCGAGGCCCTTTGCACGCGGCGCATCGCCGGGGCGGCGCTCGACGTGTTTGAGCGGGAGCCGCTTCCGGAAGATTCGCCGCTATGGATTGTCGAGAACCTGCTGATTACGCCGCATACCGCGGGCCTCACCGAGAAGCTCTGGCAGCGGCACTACGAGCTGTTCTCCGACAATCTTCGCCGCTACCTGACGCGGCAGGCCTTGCGGTTTGTGGTCGACAAGCAGAAGGGGTATTGAGCGCCCGGCTTCGTGCTACAGTTTTCTGGGCGCCATTGACCGTCGCAGATTTACTCTAGTAGTTCACGAAACGAATCTCATGGAATCGCGGCTCATCCTCATCAATCTGCTGCTCAGGCTGGGCGTAGCTGCGGCTGTGTCGAGCAGCCTGGTGCGTGCCAAGGAATTCAAGTCTTTGCTGTATCGCGAAGAGCGTACATTCCGGCAAAAAGTGTACCTGGTTCTTTGGTTCGGCCTGCCGATCATGGTTGGCGTCTGGATCAGAATTTCCCAGAAGAGTTTTCTGGCGGGCGACTTGAGTTTTGAAACCGTACTGTTGCTCGGAGTAATCGGCGGACGCTGGGCGGGATCGCTGGGCGGCGTGCTGATGGGGATTCCCGCTCTACTGCATGGCGAGTGGGCCGCGATGCCGTTCGACGTGCTTTCCGGTTTCCTCGCAGGCCAATTGCGTACCATGGCTGCCGATAAGGACGACATCTGGTCGTTCTCGCCGTTTGTCGATCAAAGCATCTTTCGCATCATTCGACGCAACCTGCCGCGGCCCCGCTTGTTCGACTGGCAGATCATGTTTTTCTGGACCGTGGTGGGCTTACGCTTCGTGCAAACGGAATTGATGCAATATTTCCCGCATTCCATTTTCAGCATCGAGAGTCCCGACAACTACTGGGTATATAGCGCAATCTACGCAGCGTGTGTGGCGGCGATCGGCATCGAGCTGAAGATTTTTAACAGCGTGCGCATCCAGATCAAGCTGGAAGAGCAGGAGCGGCTGCTGCTGCATGCGCGCATGGAGGCGCTGCAGAATCAAATCAATCCGCACTTCCTGTTCAACACTCTGAACTCGATCTCTTCGCTGGTGCGCTTCGACCCGGACATGGCGCGGGACGTGATCTTCAAGCTGGCGACGATTTTGCGGCGTCTGCTCAACAGCGGCGAGGCCTTTGCACCCTTACGCGAGGAATTCGAATTCATCGACAACTATCTCGACATCGAGGTGGTGCGGTTTGGGCGGGACAAACTGCGAGTGGTCAAGGAATTCGATCCCGCCTCGCTTGACGTAGTCGTTCCCAGCATGTTGCTGCAGCCGCTGGTCGAGAACTCCATCAAGCACGGGCTGGCGCCGAAGGTCGAGGGCGGCAGCGTTTACCTCCGCAGCCGCGTCGTCGAGTCCCGTCTCATCATTGAAGTCGAGGACGACGGTGTAGGAATGGGTGGGGCTCAACTGGAAGAAAGCAGCAGCTGGTCGGGGATGGGGATCGGCATGGCGAACATCTCGGAGCGGCTACAGGTGCTCTACGGCGACACGGCGCGCATGACCATCGACAGTCACGAAGGGAAAGGAACGTTGATCCGGATTCGGCTGCCCCTGGTGGAGGCCGCGAGTTCTGTTCCCGAGGGCTTCTACGCCGAGCGCTCGAGCACGCGCCGGTAGAAATCTTCGTACTGCTTCACTATCTTGGTGGAACAGAAACGCTCCATCGCGACCGCCCGGGCCTGCGTTCCCATTTGCCGCAGTTGCTGCTCGTTGTTGAGCAGTTCGATCGCATAACGCGCCATGGTGTCCACATCCCCCACATCGGCGAGGTAGCCAGACTTGCCGTGGTCGATGACCTCCGGCACGCCGCCCGCCCGCGTGGAGATGGGAACCACTTCGCACGCCATGGCTTCCAACGCGGCGAGACCAAACGATTCCAGTTCGCTCGGAATCAGCATGATGTCGGCGACGGACAACTTCTCCTGGATCTGATCCTGCTTGCCGAGAAACAGGACGTCATCATGAATGCCCTTTTGCACGGCCAGCCACTCGGCGACGGAACGGTCTGGTCCATCTCCGATGAGCAGCAGCTTAGACGGAATCGTCTTGTGAACCCGGTCGAAAATCTCAATCACGTCGGTAAGACGCTTTACCGGGCGGAAATTCGAGAGGTGCACCAGCACGCGCTCGCCATTGGGTGCGTACTCCGCTCGCATTTGCGCGTTCGTTTCGAGGTTACGGCGGTAAACGTCGCAGTTCACAGAGTTGTAAATCACCTCAATGCTGTTCTTCACGTCGAAGACGCGCTGCGTGCGGTCGCGCAGGTAATTCGAAATCGCGGTGACCCCGTCGCTTTGCTCAATCGAGTAACGCGTGATCGGCAGGTAAGAACGGTCGAGCCCAACCAGCGTAATGTCGGTGCCGTGCAGGGTCGTAACGAATGGGAGCCGCCGCCCCCGCGGTCCCTCAGCGAGCATCTGCCGCGCCAGCAGCGCGCTCACCGAATGCGGGATGGCGTAGTGCACGTGCAGCAGGTCGAGGTCGTAAAGCTGCGCGACCTCAGCCATACGGGTCGCCAGCGCCAGATCGTAGGGAGGATAGTCGAACAGCGGGTAACGGGAGACTTCCACTTCGTGATAGTGGATGTTCGGTTCTTCGCCCCGCAACCGGATGGGCTGCGCGTAGGAAATGAAATGGATTTCGTGTCCGCGTTGAGCCAGTTCCAGGCCCAGCTCCGTGGCGACGACTCCGCTGCCGCCGTACGTCGGATAACAGGTGATTCCGATCTTCATGTGCGAAAGGCCGCTTTCTCGTGCTATGTCATTCGATGGCTGGAATGCGCAGTGGTTGCAGATTTTACACGAAGGGATCGCGGGCGATATGCGAGGCGGATACTTACTGGCCTTCTTTGGGGCCGAGTGACATCGCAGGGTCGAGCTTGTCGAGGTGAGCCTGGAAGCGTTTTTTGGATTCTTCGGGCAAGCCCGTGAACTCGATCCCCATCCCGACACCGGGATCGCGGGTGCGAACCACGGCGGAGGGCGTCAGGCGCTCCTCTTCGATCCACAAGTCCACCCGGAGCGCAGTACCGACGGCCAGCGGCATGACAGTCTCTACATAACAGCCATTCCCACTGACGTCTGTAGCATTCACGCGCAGCGGTGTATTTACGCGCTCGTCGCGAAGTTCCAGAGGATAGGAAATCTTGTGCCGCACGAATTTTCTGCGGTTGTCGTGGCGCTGCTGGGTCCGTTCGTCCACTTTACTGTCCGCTGGAAGAACCGCCGCCCACGGACAATCCTGGTCTAGTACGAGCTGCACCCCGACCTGCGTTTTCTTCAGTGCTCCTGCATCGACCACCCAGACCACTTTGCAGCGTGCTTTCCTGGTTTCGTACTGGACGCCGATGACGTCACCCACCTTCAACTCGGGTTCGATGCCGTAGATGCAGGCGCCGGTGACGCTGACATTTTGCGCCATGGCATTCTGGAAGAAGGGCTGATTGTTGGCGCCCATGCCCCACACCCGGACTTTTAAGTCCAGAGTCGCACGCGGAGCTGCCCCTTGGGCCGACATGAGCGAAGAACCTCCCGCTGACAAAAAAGGCGGTCTACAAAAACATCATACTACTTGGAGTTAACTCGGCAGGTTACGAGAGTACCCAGGGTGGTGAGTGTCGCCGCACAGGAAATCATGGGATCGGGAAAGAATCCGCGTTCCACGCTAGCGGGAGAAAGGTTTCGCCACCAGTTCGCGATACGATATCAACTCAATGCCTTCCTGCCATAGCACCTCGCGGGCGGCCGGCAGAGTCAGGACACGAAGTTCCGTCTCTCGCGACTCGCGCAGGCGGGTCTCGGCCACCTGCAGATCCGCGTCGTTGTAGCCGGGATGGCAGACGAATTCCCAAGTGCCTTGCGGGATGTTGCGGGCAATTGCGTGGAACAACGTTTCGTCGAGAGATCCTGTGACTACTATGCCGAGCGTTCCGTCGGGCGTCGTGAAACCTTCGCGGTCTACGGCCTCGCGAAACTTGCCGGCAAAGCGGCCCAGAACGCGGAGTTCCGCGTAGCGAGCCCAAAGCCCCGGGCGCGCCAGAAGGTGGCTTGATCGCAGCGGTAAGCGAGGTCCAAACGGATTACGTACTGCGCGAATTCCGCAAGACCCCGCGGCGCGGAGCAGCGGTCGCAGAATCTTAGGGAACAGGTGAGTATGTTTATGAGTGTCGATGTGAGAAACGGCGATTCCCGCCGATTGAATCTTGCGAATCTGTGCGGTGGCTTCGGCGGTAATCTGATCGGCGTCGACGCGCCCGGCGATCGCGCGCGCGGCGAAAGTCATCAGGCCATCGCGGAAGTGTGAGGCGCTGGTCAGAGAGGGAAGTTGCTCCGCGCCCAGAACTGGCCGGCCATCGATGAGCACGACATGGCAACCGATGCTGAGTTTCGGGATCGTCTTTGCCAGTTGCGCGGCCTCGTCGAAAGCCAGACCATTAGCCATGAGCGTCGAAGAAGTTACGACGCCGCGCGAGTGAGCCTCCACAATGGCCCGGTTCACGCCCGATGTGAAGCCAAAATCATCTGCGTTGACGATCAAACGCCGCACCCAGCCAGTCTAGCAGGGCAGGGAATTCAGATCTTGAGCGCATTGCTTGCATGGAAGCTGACACGGTGCGTTCTCAAGCGCGCGTACCGCACCTGCGTTGACCGATTTTTCGGGGCTCGCGTATAGTCGTAAGGGCGCGGTTCCGCGAGTTTTACCTAAATCGAGTTCCGACCCGCGCGGCTGTCCGGTCGCGCTAAGTATCGGGGCGGTTAGCTCAGCTGGTTAGAGCGCCTGCCTTACAAGCAGGAGGTCGCAGGTTCGAGTCCTGCACTGCCCACCATTTAAGCAACTGATAGCAAGCCTCTTGCTTGCAGTTGTGCAATCTGCTCTAGAGCCTCAGTTTTCTCGCTGTGCCCAGTTTTGTGCCCACCCATCAAGGCCATGGCGTCGAGCACTCTGTCTGCAGAGGGGTGCACGTACCTGCTCGACATCGCGATCGAGCTGTGCCCCGCGATTCTCGCTAAGGTCCAGACGTCGCAACCGGATTCGCCCAAGCGAGTCAGAAACGTATGCCGCAAGCTATACAAGACGAACGGCCGCACCTTGCTGGCTTTGATGGCATTTTTGTGCTGCTTCTTCACGGTTGACGGCTCGACGTGCCCGCTCTTTGTGGGCGCCGGCCAAACCCAACCCTCTGCCGGCTTTTCGGCCGCCTCCCATCGCCGCTCTAGAACGGCGCGGACTCTTGATGTCATAGGCAGAACGCGGCGAGCGGCCTTCGTCTTGCCGTGAGTCACTAGAATTGTCCCGAACCGTCCATTTGCCCAGGTGATGTCTTCCCAATGCTCTCGGAAGCACTCCTCGGGGCGCATGCCGCTGTCGACCAGAATGGTTGCAATGTCAGCAATGAGCGGAGGCGCAGCCGCGAGATACTTCGCTTCCTCCGCCGGTGGCAGAACGTGCTCGCGGTGGCGCTCCCCCGGCTCCAGCTTGAACTTCGGAGCGCTGTCGAGTTCTCCCCATTCCACTGCAAGGTGAAGGATGCGGCGCAGGACTCTCAGGCGCGAATTGACCGAACTGGTCAACAGCGCCGTCCCGCGGAGTCCCTTTGCCCGGATTTGCGCGGCGAAGTCCGAGACGTGCTCGCTCGTGATCTCTGAAAGCACGCGGTTGCACAATGTGGGATAGTTCTGCAAAGTGCGGATGCTTGGCTGATACCACGCCTTCCAGGTCTTGGTGGCGTTGTTTTCGAATCTTCCCTTCGCCCACGGCTCAAAGCGGTTCTTGATGAAATCACCGAGCGTCGTGCGTTTCTTCTCCCGGATACCGACCAGCCCTTCGGCGAGTCGAGTACGGTGCGCCGCTTCCATTTTGCGTGCAGTCTTGTCGTTACCCTGCTTCGTGGATTCTCGGATGAGCTGCCCGCTCCACATGAATTTGTACCAGTAGACCGAGCCGCGTTTGTAGATCGACATGATTAACGTCCTTTCCTTCTGCTCTGCCGCGCGCGCTGGAGGGCTTCATCTTTTAGGCGTTTTTCTTCCCGGCGGTACTTCTTCATATAGTCGCTCCTCTTCTTGTGAGACTCGGGACTGCTGGAGTGGAACTTCTTCCGGCATGTCGCGCTGCAGTGCTTCTGATGCCCCGTGATGGCATAGAACAATTTCCCGCACTCTTCGAGGAGGCAGTTTCGGAACTTGAGAATATCGGCAGGGGAACGCCCGCTGCCATTGGTTGCGAGCTCGACGAGCCAAACAGTGGCCTGGGCCTCCCACTGATCGGCATCTGCTCTTTTGGTCGAGCGCGCGGATTTCACTAGTCCGTCATAAGTTGGCTCGATAACTCGAACAGCCGACGTAAAGTGATAGCGCTTCAGCCGGTCATTGATTTTGCGCAACCACCCCTGCAATTCCAGATTCAGCACAGGGATTCTGGCGGCCGGGTCGCCCTCACCCGCCAAAAGCGCGAGAGATCCATACCGCGACAGTGTTTTAAGCTCCAATACCTTGAGGCGGAGGGTCTCTGCTTTTCTAAGCTCATCGAGCAATCCCCGAAGGCGCTCACCCTGGACAGACTTCGCCAGGAGTTTCCGCAAAAGCCACACTGCTTTTTCGAGCTCGACGAGCGGCCTCGTTAGGGTCATCAACTTCGCAATGCCAGGTCGTAACTGACGTGATAGTGATGTCATACGTCCATCACAATACACTCGACCTTCGTAGCTGTCAATGGCATTCTTTCAGCAGATAAGCAGCAAATTCGCGCGAGTGAGGGATGAGAGATGACCAGTGATCTATTTGATATCGAAGAAGCAGCAGCGTTCTTGCATGTCAAAAGCTGCACGATTCGCTCGTGGGTCCTGAAGAAGAAGATTGTCCACGTGAAACTTGGCCGGCGAGTATTCCTGCGGCGCCAGGATCTGTCCGACATGATTGACCGCAGCGTAGTTCCGGCTGATGGGCAGGCGAAGAAGGTGCAGCGGTGCCGTTGATCAACGAGTTGCACAGGAGCCGCCACGATGGCTAATGCAGCACACAAAAACGAAGTCCATTTGCACGGAGTGCTAGCTAAAGATCCCGATATTCGCTACACCCCCAGCGGTAAGTGCGTCGCGAACCTGACACTCGTCACGAGGTACGAGAAGTTCTCCGAGTTCCACCGGATCGTGCTTTGGGAGGTACTTGGCGAGAAGGCCGCGACGCTTGTCAAAGGCGATTTCCTCAAGATTGTTGGCCGATTACAGACGCGCAGCTGGGACGATAAGCAGAGCGGCCAAAAAAAGTACATTACGGAAATCGTCGCATTCCAAGCTGTGATTCCAGCCGATGAAGTTGCGCCGCTGACACCGGACCAAATAGGGGAATCGCGCAAAGGTGGTACAGCAGCGGCGCGCTCAATTCTTGCGCCGAGCACAGCAGCCACGGAAAACATTCACGGAGTGCCGATCACTGACGCAGACATTCCGTTTTAGCAACAAAGAAGGCCCGCGGGAAACGGGCCTAGTGAAGCTAATTTACGGGAAATCCAAATGGACAAGGGCACTATAACACACCCTCGGGGGCGCGAAATGAATGCCACTCCCGATACACCTCCGAGCCAGTATGAAAGCGAGTTAGTCAGGGCTAACCGCTATGAAGGCAGCGTCGTAGGCTCCCTGTTACTAAAGCCTAGCCTACTGTCAGAGCTAGGCGGGCTCACTTCGCGGCATTTTACCGAAGGGCTACCGCGCGTCGCCATGACAGCGATTGAGCGCATTGTATCGAGTGGCGGGACCGCAGATGTTAACTCTGTGAGTGCCGAGTTAGGCAATAAGGTTCCGCCAGGGTACCTCTTGGATGTCTCAGATGGCGTCATGCCGGAAAGTTTTTCACAGTATTGCAGAGCCGTGCTCGAAGCTTCCCGCACTCGGCAACTACGCGCCAAGTACGAAGTGTTAGGCGCTACACCGATAGATGAATGGTCACCTTGTCTCGAAGAGATGAGCGGGTTATTAAAAGCGACTAGCGATGATTGGCGAAACCTGTTCCACACTCGGGAAGAAATAGAGCAAGCCAAGCCCTTGAACTTTGCCATTGACGGATGGCTTCAATGTGCGGGAGTAACACTCATCGGCGGACTGTCAGGCCACGGCAAAACTCTAATCATGCTTTCCATGACCAAGGCTTTACTGAGTAGCGAACCGCTATTCGGTCACTCTGCTTTCATTGTTCCGGAACCGTCCAAGCGCGTTCTGTACCTGATTCCGGAATCCGCAAAGGATCCATTCGCGGCTCGCATGGCATCGTTCAAACTGACTCAGTTCTATGGTGACCGGCTCTTCGTTCGCACCCTGTCATCTCCCGGAACTCTAGGGTTGGCGGATTCCCGTTTGCTCACCGCGGCCGAAGGTGCGGACGTGTTCCTTGATACCGCTGTCCGGTTCATGTCCGGATCGGAGAATGACGCGGAAAACTCCCGCCTGTTCGCGGAAGACTTATTCCGGCTCTTGAGCGCAGGAGCCCGCACCGTCACAGGGGCGCATCATGCTCCCAAAGGTTTCGCCAACGCGGACTATATGAGCCTTGAAAATATCCTTCGCGGATCGGGCGATATTGGCGCAATGCTCTGCACCGCGTGGGGCGTCCGCCAGATTGACGCGGAACGTAATCGCATCTGGGTTGAAAACTGCAAGCCCCGAGACTTCCAACCGTGTCAGCCGTTCGTGCTTGAAGGCAGGCCGCACATTGACCAGAAAGGCGACTTCAAGCTCTACGCTACTCCCGGATCGGCAGGGCAACTCGCAGATCACGTCAAGAACCGGGCAGGTCGACCTGAAACCGATGACAAAGCAAGCAAGGTGCTTCGGGCCGCAGAATTACGCGCCGCAGGCAAAAGCCTACGCGAATCAGCAGAAGAACTCGGAGTAAGCAAGTCAGCCGTTGAAAAGTGGCTGTTTCAGTTCGATGCAGCCCATAAGGACCAAAACTAAGGAAACTGTCCACTTCAGTCCGCCTCTGCCTAGCTAACGCACTGAAAACACTTGTCCACAAAGTGTCCACCGCATTGTTGGACACTAACCCAAGTAGGAAACAGGACACGATAATCCCCTCCCTTAAGAGGGGTTATCTGTCCCTGTTGTTTTTGGACTGTCCACTTATTCCAATTACTAGGGTTTGTGGACAGTGGACACCCCCCTTTTGCGTCTACTCACACCGCGCCCGGCCGTTTTTCGATGCAAGGCATTTTGCTGATCCCCTGGGCGCCTTAACTGACACCAACGCGGCTTGAGGCGCACTCCCCAGAAAGCAGACCTCCTGCTTATTAGGAACATGCCGGGTTACAGATGGCAAACGACTTACGTGAGGAATCGGGCGAGAGTGTGTCCAGATTTGTGCCCACGTGGGCTCAGAACAGCACTAGAAGCAGCAGCCCGTGACTGACGCGAGGGGCGCTCTCTTAGCAGATTCGAATAGCACTACCACATTCGAAAATTGTTGTTGCATGCTTCACTCATGACCGGTCCAGAGTGTAAGGAGTTGAGGCAGAAGTTGCGGATCAAGCAGGTCGTACTTGCCTGGGATTGTCAGATCGACCCAGGGCTTATTTCGAAGTGGGAAGCGGGTGTCGCTCGCCTACGACAAACGCAGGTCGACGTGATCCGAGGCTATCTTGCTCAGCGTTTGCTTGAGGTGAAAGCCGAGATGGGCAGATTGCAGATCCCCGGTGACGAAGTTGACCGGGCGCTGGAGGTGACGCGGTGAGTGATATTCGGGTGCGATTCGATGCAGTCGGCGGCGGAGCAAGCGTCTCTGTCGATGGAGAGCCAGAGACCTACACCTATGCCTTCGGCAACGCGGTAAGTACGTACGGCACACTGGCGCTTCTTGGGGGCGATCCCGGCGTTGATGGCGGCGAGGAAGTTTACAAGGAGCGGCTACGGGCGGAGTTGCTTGCGCAAATACACAAGCATGGCGTGCGCGCAGCTTTGCTGAACGTATTCGATATCACTCTAGGAGAGTGACCTAAATGCCACAAAGCAAACAAGAATGCACCAGATCAAAAAGCATCCTTACCGCGTCGGGGCTGAGCGGCAAATCCGTGACAGACGTTCTGATCACGCAACACGGTTCGGTGACTGTGATCGAGGTCGCATACTCCGGCGGAAGCCAGTTTGTAAAAGAAAAACAGGGATTGGTGGAGGTCGGGGGCGATCTCAATTGGGGAACGGGAACGCAAGTCTTCTAAGCAATGGAGAGTTCAAGCATGGAAGCGATGAGCGCCGTTCGAACCCCAGAGGCTACTGTGATGCCGGAACGCGCCCAAGACGCCACGGGTGTGCCGGACGGGCCATCCTGTCGCACGTTTGCTCCAGAGCGGCCGCACTTCACCCCGGTGCAGCAGAAAGCCTTTGACCGGGCCTTCGCCAAGCGGGAGGCGAAACTTCGCGCCGAGTTCGCGGCACTAGAGGGGAAACTTCGGAACGACATCATGGAGATGGTTTGGGCGTGCGAGCAGCTGTTGCTTAAGAAGCTCAGTCCGCAACATGCGCAAGAGATCGCGCGTGGCGTGGATCAGATCAAGCGCGAGTACTCGCAGGAGGCAACATCATGCCAGAAGTCGCACTAGAAGTGCCGGTTGAGCAAGTCCCTGCTGAGCCGCCTTCCAAAGATCGGGAAGCTGGGAAAGTTGACGCGCCGGATGAGGCCTCGCCGGGCGCAACCCAATGGGACGGAGAAAGGAACAAGTTTGTCAACTCGGGCCGCGACGAAACAACCGGGCGCTTTGCGAAAGTCCGCGAATCGCTCGCGCAGTCTGAGAGGAAGTCCAGGTACGTTAAGGCCGTGCTCGAAGGAACGGTTGAGCCGACCGAGGAGATGGACGC